>Ga0315908_10000323_pt1 | contig 38432 bp, 22 predicted proteins | sample LakEriMetagenome_12_FD_203520 | JGI IMG/M metagenome (GOLD analysis project Ga0315908, IMG submission 203520) | Freshwater fungal communities from buoy surface, Lake Erie, Ohio, United States - Buoy 4 MA124 | ecosystem: Environmental > Aquatic > Freshwater > Lake > Lake biofilm | place: USA...
TAATTCAAAGATAATAAAAGTAATAAAATGAGTGGATTTCCTTTTTAATTATAAAATGATCAACTAAATACTTTATAATAATATTAATAACCATAATATTATTAATAACCATAATATTATTAATAACTTCAATAATAATAGTAACCATTATAATATTAATAATAAAAATAATATTATTAATAACCTTAATTATATTAGTAGCCATTATAAAATCAATATTCATTATAATTTTAATAATAATAATACTAATAACCATATTAAAAATAATAATTGCAATAATATCAATAACCATAATAATATTAGTAACCCCATTAATACTAATAAAATTTTTTAGAATATAATTAATAATAAATAGGCTATTATTAAATAAATAATAATTAATAATAGCTACATTAAGATCTTTAATAATAGAATATAATTTAATAAAACTAATATTAAAATAGATGGTAATAGATGTATACAAATTAGATGCCAGTTTATAATCCGAATTTTAATTACTTTTAAATATAATAAGAATATAAAAACTACGAAATTAAATCTCATATAAATAGAAGATTGATAAAAAAAAACTTAGGCAAAATATATTGATAATTTGACAGAGATTATAATGGGCTTGATTATTAGGAGTATTTTAGTTGCATTTATAATGTTTTTTAATAATTAAATAATCCTGTTCCAAATGAAATGTTGTTGGCGGCTTACTTTTATGAATATGATAAAGATAGAAGTGGTAAATTAGATTACAGAGAATTTAAAAAACTAATGAATAAGTTGTGTAGATTGTAAGTCTATGATTCTGACAGTAGTGATGACAGTTTTGAAATCATCTATTACTCAAGATGATCTTTCATTTATATTTTCATTCATATAATCTTATAATTATTTATTATATTTTTATTTGTAGCCCCAAATGTAACACTTATATGCCATAAATGAGCAGTAAGCTGACTCTGAGAACTTTTATTTGCTCGGTTTTTTACGTTGTAATAAAATTAATTTAAAACAACTTAATTATTAAAAGCGAGCTATATGAATCCATATTAGATATTTTATTATTATAAAAGATATTTTATAAATATATTAATTTAATTATTTATATGGCTCTATAAAATATATTTTATAAATATATATAAATATAAAAATAGAAAAAATTATTTTATATAAATTAATTTAGTTATTAATTAACTTAATAATACATAATAATCATAAGCCGGCAATAGATTTAATGATTTCTTATAAATCTTATGAAACTTCAGTTTCATTGTAAACGGATTATGCAATTACACAAGCACTCTATAATTAAAAAGAATAAATATACATCAATGTCAAGTATTTTAGAGATGTAAAGCAAAAGATGGAAATCTGAATATTTTTTATATGATTTTTCTGATCGATGCAATTACAAATATTTTTTAAGATCATTATTGGTTTAAAGAATTCCTCTGTTCTCTTTTGGGAAATCACCATGTTTAATAATGCTAAAATCATTATTAATAGGTTATCCGTGTGCTATATTGACCAAAAAGAAATCAGTGTCAATTTCATTGGTATTTTTTCCATCATATATTATGGAAGGCAATAGATCATCATTATCTTTTGCTTTTCTTTTTACTAACTTTGTTTTATTTTCAATATTATCTTCAAACACATTATCCCTTTCCAATGCTTAACACTAATCAGATACCATATACACTTCAGGAGCCACTTCATGCTGATTATTCTTACCAGCTTAATATTTAATAAATTATTAATTATTATTTACTTTTGAAAACTACTGAAATAAACTTAGACACAGGATAACCACAAGGATGTTAATAAGAAAATTAGTGTTAATATTGAGCCGCTTATCTTACTTAGTGAGAATCCATAAAACTATCATGATTTATATCAGTAAATATCCATCCTATTCTTTCCAGTCCTAAATTTTCAGCCAAAAGTTCAACCTTATTTGGATAAATAATATAAATTGAATTTAATAATAATGATAGTAAAATTAATATTAATGATATTGATATTAGTAATAATATAATAATGATTAGAGATAATAGAAATGATATAAATGATAATAGTGATTACATTGTATATATCTTGATCATTTAAAAGAGTAGATCCATGATGATCAGCAATTTAAGGAGGTTCATATACAGCCTCAATAATGGCTCTAACTCCATCTTTATAATTGGGATCTTCACTGTAATATCCATACAACATTCCTATTCTTTGAAGCATGTAATTGTTAGAAACCCAATTGGATAAGAATCCTTTGATGTCTGAATAGTTCATGAACTCAACATAATCAACGTGTCTGTATTCCTATCTTTTAATGTTGCAACTATCAGGCAGACACTTGCTACACATTGCTTATTTGAAACCAGTATGTGATCCACAAACTTCCTTCTTTTTGAAACTTAACTATCCAGGAGGAATGCAGTTGTTACATTTTGCATCTGCCTAATGTTTGCAGTTCATTTTCTTTTTATTCAAGAATGCCTCAAATGATATATGTTTTATGTTCTATACGTATTAAGTATCTACACAATGAGAACACTTTCCATTCGGGCCATGAGTACATTGCCATTTCATTTCTATAGTTTTATTTATTTATCATTTATAATTAATATTAATAATACTACTATTATTATCATTATCATTACCAATATTATTATTGTCATTATATCATTATTATAAAATATTAATATAATATTAAATACATATATTTTTGTCCTCCTTAAATCCAATCGTGCAATTTAAGCATTTTCCATTTGGTCCATGTTTACAATCTTATTTAAATGCTTTTTATTAAACATCATCATCTATTTTTTTTGTTTAATCTTCCTTTTTTACTTATTATTGCAATTATTATTAGATCACAGTTCCCTTAGCCCATAATTAAACTCCGTTTGTAATTTATTTTATCATTTTTATTTAAGTATTGTCTAAAGCTATTATTTTATTTCCTGATTAATTATCTAGTAATAAAACTAAATCATTATAATTTAATTTTAAAGACTAAGCTATCTTAAAATTTAATAAATTTTAATTACTTTTTATTTTAAAGATTAATATTATTCCTCTCCTGATACATTTATTCTACTATAACCTTATTATGATTTAACTCTAATAATAATTTGTTTAGAATCCATAATAATTAATATAATAAATTTGATCAGAATAATTACTAAATTAATATAATAGTAATATAATAGATTTGAAATAAAAAATAAATATTATAACTAAAACTAGAAAATCTGATTTTTGAAATATAATATAATATATAATGAAGAGAAATACCTAGATTGAGAATAAAATAAGATATAATTATCAAAATAATAATTATGTAAAAAAAAAGGATTTAAAAAAATAAGACATCAACTCTTCTTAAAATCTAGTCATAATCAACAATTCTACAGTCAATATTAATTTAAATGGTTCTGATTTTACAATCCTCAATTTAAATAACTCCACTTTGAATGTCAATAATAAAATTGACAAGTTTTCTCCAAATTAAGATAAAAATATTAAACGAATTAAATTCAATAAAGATATAGACATTAGATTTGTTTCTTACACTGATTTAATTCACTCTTAATTATTTATATAGTCAGATAATTTAAAAAAAATATTAAAAAATGATAATAAATAATAAGAGTATATATAATATTAATAATATTAATAATAATAATAGTAAGAATAAGAAAACAATAAATTTAAAAAATAAAAAATGAGAATTTCAAAATCAATAAAAAGTTATTAAAATGAATTGTTGAGTAATATAAAATTATAATAAAATAATCAATATTAAAACAACTCTTAATTGTCTTAAGATATTTAAGGATTAAGTTTAAACTAATCACTTTAAAATACAATAAAATAAATAAATATAATAAACGAATATAAACAATACAAACTAGATAAAACAAAAATAATACTAGATAATGATAAAAATGAGAAGTAAATGTAAAAATATTTAGATAATTTTCAGAATAAAAAGTAGCATTATGAGGATGAAGAATTTAAAGAGAAATACTTTAATAATACTAATGTATAATGGAAAAGAGTGGAGCGGGACTGGAAAATATGGGATCCTCGAATAAAAAAATATAGATTTAAGATAAACTTAGAAGAATATAGTGATTTGTAGGGAGTGATGATTTTAATGGGCAGTCGAAGTGGACTTATATAGAATATTCTACAATATTAATGCTATAATGAGTAGGGGATATACTATATGAAATTTTACTTGAATGGACATTGGTAGATAGTGCTGGTGGATGATTATTTGCCAAGGAAAGAGGAAGGAAAGAGGGAAGAAGGAAAGAAGGAGGACTATTTTATAGCTAACACTTCTTATAATTTCCATCAATATATCTGGGCTGATCTTATCATTAAAGGTTTAGCCTCCAAGATTCCCATGCAAGCACTCTTATAATACTCCTATATCTAACTCCTCCAGTCTCTTACTGGTTCCTCATATCTTAATTTCTATATCCAGAATGAACTCCACTTCATTAACACCTTATCTAAAGCTCTTGAAAACAATTACATAATCATGTGCAAGACAGTCAACAAGTTTAAAGCATAGTCAAAACACATGCTTTTCAATGCTGTCTATTAAATTGTCAATCTATACCAATATACTCATCAAAATCAAAGTATATTTACAATTATCAATATTTTATCATAATTATTTTATTATAATTGCTTATAGAAATTAAAATGATTCAGCTACGAGATCCTTATAAAAGAAAATATAAAGATGGGTATTTGAGTAATGAAAAGATAAACGATATAGGGGATTTAAAATATGAGAGAAATAAGAAGATTCAATAGATGATATATGTTCACGGGAATTGTGAAAGAGAAATAGACTAAAAGAGTGATGATTTGTTTTGGCTGGATCTTAGAGAAGTAAGTGAGATATTTAAGATGGTAACAATATTTGATATAAATGAAAATGAGTAAGAATACTGGATATCAAAGGAGTATGTGAATGAGAGTGAGAAGATAAATGTGATATAGTTTGAAGTATAGAGACAGAGTTGAGTGTGTATTATGGTAGATCAGGAGAAGGGATAAGACTTAAGAGTAATATTAGTGTAGGGGGATGAGTAGAGTGAGGAGTTGATTTATGTGAATAGTTGTATCAGTAGTGAAGGCTACTTATAGTTAGATAATCTTTAGTTGAGTAGTTATAATGAATACTACTTAATCTTATTAACTGATCATCTTCCGAACCGATTATGGCTCACTATTAAATCTCAATAACCCTTCCGCATTCAATAATAACTCTCATCTTTCCCTTTCTATTCCTATTTCAAACATCAAATCCTCAACTTTGGTTTTTCTCTTCTCCTTCCACAACCTCATCTTCTCCATAAGGTTCATTTCAATCCCAAAGATGGACTTTTCGTTGAATATCTCACAAATCATTCTTTCTAAACTTATAAAATCACCAAACCTATACCAATCTCTTCTTTTTACTAATCACTTATTATTTTCTAGTCTTAGCTTACAGAAATCGATCAAAATCAAAAGATCTTTAATTTAAATATAGATTTAGATTGGGGAAATGAACTTTTTATTATTTATAAATTAACTTCCTAAAAATTAGATAAGATTATTGATGCTTTATCTATTAATAATTTATTTCTTGATGAATTTTCTAATTACTAAAACAAATATTAATATTCAAAATTTAAAGTTAAATTTTAATCATCTAAAAGGTCTTAAAAATAAAATCAACTATTAAGATAAATAAAATAATTTATCAAATTAGGGTTTAATATTCAAATTAAAGAGTGAATTATTACATAATTTATATTTAATTTTTAAATTATATAACTATAATATAATTATAAATTCGTTAGATTACATCTAAATATAATTTATTATGGATAACGATATATAGATTTGTGAAAATTGTTAATTTAAACCAGCAACATTAAAATGCAGATAATGTAAAATAGGTTTTAACTTGAATTGCTATAATTGTGATAAATAAATACACTAATAAGAATCTTTAAGTTTTCATAGAAGAGATGTTGTATCATATACAAGTAATTTAAATAATATAATTTTATAATATATAATTGATAAAAAATGTAAATATTAATGATTGCAACTATTATTATAAAATTGATAAAAGTTAATGATGTAATAATAATAATATTTAAAATAATGTATAATTAAATTTTATAGAATTGAATGTTAAAAATATGATAGATTCATAACACAATAATAATTCAAGACTTAATGTTATAGATAATGATGATATAATGGATAATACAGTAGATTAAATATATTAAAATTACATAAAAAAAAGTAATAGTAATAGTAAATAACATAGTTGAGCCAATAGTTATATAAAAATTAATAATTAAAATAATAATTAAATTTATAATAATAATGTATCAAAAGTTAATGAAACTCCTTAATTTGAATAAAAATAATTAATTCAATTTAATACACTTATATAGTAATTTTAAAATATGGTAATTAATATTAAATATAATTTATAATTTTAGATATAATCAAACGATTACAAACATTTAAGTCAAATTAACGAAATTAAAAAGCAATTAGTTAATTTATAATAAGAAAAATAAAATAATTTAAATATCGATGAATATAAAGAAATGTATAAAAGTGAAAAAAGTAAAAATGAAATTTTGAATTTTAAAATACAAAATTTACAAGTAAACATAAATAAATAATTTTATTAGAATGATTATTAAGAATAAATAAATAAATTAAAATAAAATTAATAATAATTAATTGGATAAATTAATAATTAAAGTGATTCTTCTCAAATAAACTATTTAAAAAAATTAGTTCAAGAAAAATCTTATGAATTATTAGAAGAGTAAGATAAAAATAAACTTTTATAATAGTAAATAAATGAACTGAAATATGAATTTACATAATAATAAAACTAAAATAAATTTATACTAGATTAATTAAAAAGTAATACAGAAATAGATAATTGTCAAAAATAAAAATATGATAATATTCTATTAAATTTTAAGGAATGTATTGATGCTTTTAATAATGAAGTAAATTATAATAAATAATGAATTAGAAAATGATAATAATGTAAGAAAATTTAAAATTATAAAAAGAATTGGAAGAGATAAGATAAGAAGTAAATAATTAAAATTATAGAAGTGCAAGATAAATGAACGGTTGCTTATGAATTAATATAAGTTAATTATAATTTATAAAATATTAAATTGATAATAAATATAATGAATAAAAGTAATTAAACTAATTAAGTATTTAGTAATATTTCTAGGCAACTAAAAATATCAACCAATTTCAAACTAAGTAGAATTAAAAAATGGAATAAAGTTAATTTAAATTTTTTAATTAAGACTAGATGTTGTTGATTTTAATATAGAGACTCTTTTGAAATATAAGTAAGATTAAACGAAAGAATATTACGATCAGTTGAAAATTCGAAACATGAACAAACTTAAATTCCAAAAATTATAAATAAATAATGATAAAATATTAATAATTGATGGTAATAATATTAAATATGAAAATATAAAGATAAAAATGACATTTGGGGCTTAGATGAATAAAAGATTCCTTTCAACTTAAGTATTTTGAATGATAACTTTCAGAAGTATGTTTAAATAGAATAAGGAACAGACTTTATAATTGGAATATCAAATAATAGACTATATTGTTGGGGTAATCTTTCGAATTGTATTGTTTACAATAAAGAAACAATCAAATAACCAGTGGAAGTAGATAGAGAGTTAATTTAGGAAAATTTACAAAAAATTCAAAAGAATAATAAAATTTAATGTTAATTTGTGAGTGTGAATAATAATTTAACAGCAACTATTATTAACAACTAATTAGTATTATTTGGTTGAGATGAAGAATATTGTATTTTAATAATTTTAATTAATAGCAAGGTTTGGAAGTGAATAAATCATAAAATAATAAGTGCCTAAACCCATTTTACAATTTAAAAACACTAAATTAGTAGGAGTTTGTGTAGGACCTAGTCATTGTTTAGCATGGGATTCAGAAGGATTATTATATTCATGGGGAGATTAGAGTCATGGAAAATTAGGATATATTGATGTGAATTAGGAAATTCATAATTAAATTAATAATAATAATATCAAAAACAATAATAATGATATTAATAATAATAATAAAAATAGTATAAATTTAGAAATAGAGTGTAATAATTATATTAAAAAGACTAAATATTAATAAGAATTGATGTATCGAAAGGAGTCTTAGTAGATAGTGCCTTGATTGATAGATTAATTGAAATATGAAAAGGTGATAGCAGGAGGTTGTGGAAAAAATCATAGCATTTGTTTGACGGTTTCTGGAGAGATTTACAGTTGGGGAAATAACTTTATGCATAAATATAACATGAAGGAAGAGTATAGAGAGTTTTAGAGAGTGAAAAAATTGAAGGTAAGTAAGGAGAGAAGAATTTTGAAGATAAATAGTAATGGGAATATTAACTTAGCGATTGATGAAGGAGGACAATTATTGAGTTGGGGGATAAATAGGTATGGATGTCTAGGTCATTAGAAATCTAGTGATATTTATCATCCTACTATCGTAAATAATCTTACCCCTTTTAAAGTTCATGATGCTGCTTGTGCTCAAAACTACTTTATTCTCATCATTCTCCACAACAATAATCATAATAACAATCTTGATCATTATAACTCATCTATTTTTCATCTTGTCAAAACTAATATTGCTAAGACAAAAACTATCATTAATTCTCACAAAAACAATACCATACATATCATCAACTCTAATTCATAGTTTTTACACTCTTCATTAAACAACAAGTCTTTTTTTAATCAACCTCTTTAACAAGATTTTATTAAATCCAAATCTAATTCTAATCATTATGATGCACAAAATAAATTTAAAAAAATCTTCAATTTAATTGATATAAGCTCTAATTTAAATCATACAAAATTAATGAAGAATAATTAAAAAAGTCCGATAATTTAAAATTAAAGTGGATCAAAAAATTATTTGGCCTACTTTTAGAAATAATTTTTAAATAATTAAAAATATGAAAAAGATTATAATAATGTTTTTTTATAAAAATTAATTTAAGAAGATTAATTTTATAATAATATTAATAAATTAAATTAAAGAAACGAAAAATAACATTTATAATTTTAAAATCTATAAAAAAAGCAATTAATAATCAAAACATAATAAAAAAATAAATAAATATTCTTGTCAAATTTAAATTTAAAAAAATAGAAATTATTTAATAAGTATAAAGATTAATAAATATAATAAAATTAAATTTAAAAAATAATTCATCCTATTCATATTTAAATTCAATAGCATATTTTAATATTTTTTAACTAAAATTTGATTTTGAAATTATTCTAAAAAATTTTTAAAGTTCATCTTAAATATTGAATCAACCAAATAAAATTAATAAAAAGTACTATAAAAATTTAAAGATTTATTCGAGAATGAAGGGTAATTTACATTTTTTTATTTTTAAGATAAAAAAATTATGTTTATAATTAAAATTAAGAGCTTAATTTTTATTTATTGTATTTTCAAAAAGATTAAAAAAAAAAAAATAGATTTAAGATTAATGTTAATCAATATAATTTATAAAATAATAAATAATTATTATTTAAATGAAAAAAAAACTAAAAACTTCTTTATTATTTATTAAAAAAAAAATTTTAACGTATTTATATTATTAATAGCTAATTTTTAGAATTCAGGAACTTTTTAGATATTAATCGTTTATACATAAAAAGTTTAAATGGTATATAGAATTAATATGGGATTTAAAAATTTTAGATACATATAAAGCATAAGATTAATAAAATTATAAAATAATATATTAAAATACTAAAGACTATATAAGAAATATATTAGATAAAGGATAATAATATATTAATTAAGTTATAATTAAAAGTCCATAATACATTCGCTATTTAAAATTTGATCTTAAGAATAAAAAAATAGTTAATTTCATAAATAATATTAAACAATTAAAAGAAGATAAATATTTTAATGACAGTGAACTGCAAGATAAACAAAAATAATTAAATAATGATTAATATTCTAGTTCAGATTCTATTTAAAATATTTGAAATACTAAAAATACAATTAAAATAAATACAGTTTTAAAAAATTAATTGGACAACATAAAAAGATTAATGAAAAAATAAAAAGAATTTTAAATTAATAGTATTTCAAGTACAAATTTTTAAAATGATGAAAAATAAACTATAATAATAAATTAAAATAATTTATCTTAATCATAATAATCACAATAACAAACATTATAATAAAAAAAAATATCTAAACACAAAAATAGTAAAAACCAATTAAGTTTTACAAATAGTATAGGAAAAATATAATCCAATCAAATAAGTTTTATAAATTAATAAATATTTAAATTTAATAATGACAAATAAATTTTTTCTTAAATTTATCCAATAACTTTATTAAGTAAAAAATAATTTTAATTTTAGAAAATATAATTATTTATGATAAAAAATTACAAAAATTTTTCGGAAAATTGATTGAAAAAGATTTTTAAAAGTTTTTTTTAATAGAAAAAAACATTAAAAAGAATATTATTTAGAAAATATTTATAGATTTATTAAAGTAACATAAAAAAGATGTTAAGAACTATAATATAGAGTTAAAAGAATTTTATTATAAAAATTAAACTAAAGTAAATTTATTAAGAGTAGAATTAATGTTGAAAACACCAGTTTAATATTTGAAAAATTTAAATAATCTTGAATTAAAGGATAATAATTAAATATAAAAAAAAGAATAAATTCATAATTAAGTCTATGGTTTTGAGTAATTAATTAATAATTTTATTAAAAAGAATATATGAAAAAGACCATTTACCTTACAATAATTTAAAATTAAAATTGGCTGAGTGTTTGGATGGTTGTCCTGAAAAACCTGAATTGAAGATGTGTATCGATTAACGAACATTTAACTTATATTTGATGAATTACTTTGAATAATTCAAGAATCAAATAATATCTGATAAGTGAAATATAATAAATGGATATATATATAATTCAGCTTTTGGATTTATTCTATAATTGATATTCTTCTTCGTTAATCTCCTTTAACTTCTGTTCCATCTTGTCAATTTTATCAACATCAACATCATCCAACTCAATATCCATTCCATCTTCTTCTTCTTCTTCTTCCCCTTCTTGCTTCTAATTCTTGAGCAAGGTCAAATTAGCTAATAATTATTAAAGATCTTTGTCCGCTTTGTCTCCTATCAGTCTTGGCTGTTAAATTAATATAATATAATAATTGTTATATTTAATATAGTATTTTGATTTAAAATAATGAATTTAAATAAAAAATTACTTATTCTTTAATGAGAAAAGTGCCCTTCTTGGCTTCGATGCTGGACTTGACTTAAGAAAGTGCTTAGTTGATACTGGAGATTCCTTGATTTTTGTCTTAACAATTAATATAAGCAATGTAGAGAGGAGCAGATATGACTTGAAACTTAACTTGTTAGTTATTTTACATGGCAGTGATGAGTGAAGATTTGATAGCATCAATTCCTTCATAAGTAAAGCAAGAAAGTTCAAAATCAGCTCGAATCATGAGTTATTAGGGAGTCAATCTCCTTTGTATTTCCTTGAGTAGCTTAGCCTTTACATCTGGATCAGTGTTAGGTATGTTAAGGATAATTGAATTATCCTCTACGGCCATTTGGAATACATCTAGTGCATGTTCATACTTTCCTTCATAGAAAGGCCACACAATCTTATCATAAATGTAATCCATAATTTCCTAGGCTTTGCTTTCAAACTACTATGCAACATTCCTTACAATACTATGTACACTTTTACTCTTGGTGTACCTTCTTGTTGCTTGATTTGTTTCCTCAGCACTAACTCTTTTCTTACTTAAGTCAATAAATCCCTTTTAATAATCTACTGCCATTACCACTACTACTTCCTATCTCCCTTTTCTCATTGCTTTATTTACTGCCTTTAAACTCGCCATCTTTGTATACTCCTTAGGAGCTATTAATCCTTGTCTATCAGAATATTCAAGTAGTTTTACGTATGCTCCTGTTGATTGCACATCTGTTACCTCCACTATTACTAACTCTTCAACCTAAGGTAATTCATTTCTATAGTGTCTATAACTGAAATTTTATTAAGATTAATCTTATTATTAAAACTACTATATTTCACTCTCCATCAATTTATTTTTTTTATTATCTTTATTCTTTATATTTATATTTATATATTTGTTTTTTTATATATATTATTACACTTATATTTATATATAATTGTAAATATTGAAATATTTATTTTAATATATTTAGGTGTGTGAATATTAACATCTATATACATATTATAGTATATATTTTAATTATATATTTATTATCTATTTTATTTATAAATTTATTTTCTTTCATCTTAATGAGTTTTATAAATTCAAATTAAAATACTTCAAATAAAAAATCATTTGATTATGTTAGTTAATAGTAAAATAAAATAGAATTAAATTCAAATTTTTTAAATAACTAAATAAATTAAATTAATCCCATTAAATAAAGTTATACATCTTATTATGCTTAACCTGTTAATAATGAAATTAATCTTGATTTCTAATATTAGTAGATGTAAAAATAAATAGAGTTATATAAGAAATAAATAGATAATTCTAATGAAGTAATAAATAAATTAAGAGCAAGAGTTAATTTTTAAGATTAAGAATTAAAATAATAAAATTAAAATAATTAATATTGGTTTGAATAATTTAAAAAATAAAGTTTCATTATCAAATTATTGAGATTTTATATATAAAATTTAAAAAACAATTAAAATAATTATATTGATTTAGTGAATAGTAAGAATTTAAATAGTTTTTAAATAAAGAATAATCCAAGTTTATAGCAAATATTAGATGAAAAATCAATAAGCAGTGATAATTCAATTAATGATGAAAAAATAACTCAAATTAATTAGTCTTAAAAAAATCCAGTAACTTAATATAGATAAATAAGTAATAATAATCAAATAAATGATGTATTGGTTTAGAAAAAAAAGTTCAAGACATTAAATTAGTAGATTTTAACCTAATAACAAGAGGGGAGTAATAAGAAAATTTAATAAAAAATTTAAATAAACATTAATCCAAAATAAAATTAAAAGTTAATAAGTAATTATTTTAAATAAAAATATAATAATAGATAAAAACAGTGATGAAGAAAAAACTTAAGACATATTAGAATAAAAAGATAAATAAAATATTAAATTAATTGAAGACTTTTTTGTAGTGGGCATGAATGAAAATGAATTTAGGAATTTAGATTTAAAATAAACTGATGAAAGATTAAGATTTAAAGGTCATATAATATACCGTTATTTGGATTAAATTTAGAGCAAAGATAGTTAAAATAAGAATTATGAACAGACAATATCTAAGTTCTGCTTTCCTAATGGAATAGACTGTGATAAGTTGTAGGGAGAGGAAGAATAATTTTATAAGTAAATAAATAAGGAAGATATTATTATTATAAAGAATATAATAATATATAATTAAATGGTGATTTAAATATGATATAAATAGGTATATATTTTAGAACCAAGAGGAGAAAATAAACTCATTCATACTTATTCTTCGTTCAGAACAGTTTCTAGAAAGTTGCGATTAAATGGAGAATTAAGTTTTGGAGATATGTAATCCTAGTAAATTTCTTTATGCAGTATGTTTCCAAATAGAAACATTCCTTCAAAATATCAACCCCAAAACCAAACAAATTACTTACTATAAGACTCATAATGTCTACTGTTTCTTAACTCTCTTCCCTTTCTTCCAGTTCTTCCTGTAAATTATTATCACCTACATCAGTAAATATTTATCATTATTTATCTTAATATTCTTATTATTCTTATTATTTATTATTTTTTATTATTTTTATTACTAATAAAGGATATTGTCAGTTAAAAAAGGCAGATTATTTTCAAAATTATAAAGAACTTGCTGATGTTGGTCAAAATTTCTTTATCAATTATGTGAATATTCCGTTGACTTTAACCCTTGATTAGCTTTACAGATTTAATGATTTTCAGTTCAACAAATAGTATACGTTTGAAATTCTAAGTAATACATAGTTTTAAACTATTGAAATTTACAATAAAGAGGATTGCAGAGATATTGAAATTAATTATGGACTTAATATTATTTGTCAAATCTTTACCACTTAGACTATTTGTTAAATCATCTTAGCAATTATTCTCGAAACTTCACTCATATTCTTTTCTTCCAATAAGCATCTCCTCACAACTTCTATGTATTTATACTAAATTAAAATTTTAATCTTAATAAATATTACAAAAATAATAAAAATAATAATTAAAATATTAACAATTAATAATATAATTATGATAATAAATAAAATATTAATGAAAATATTATAATAAATATAATAATTGATATTATGAGATAATATAATAATATTAGTTTGACATTTAAGTCGCTAATAAGACCATTTTTATGGAACCATCCAATTATTAGTATAATGCCTTAAGAACTGGAAACTTTATTAGAAAGTCCTGTGCCGATAATAATAGGTATAAATGATAATGGGTTCAATTTGGAAAAGAATAGCTTTTTTTTGAAATACTAAAACTTAGTGTTTGTAGACATTGATGGATAAAATATAATAAACCAATAATCATTAAGTATTCCTCTAAAATAAATAAACTCTTTCATGAATTAAGTGAGTCCTATTTTCTAGTAATTTTAGTCTTAAGTGATTAGAGCTAACAGTTTCTAAGAAAAGTTAAAACAAGTTGTATAGCTTGATCCAAAAATAGATTTAAATCTGCAATTATTTTATTAAAAGGTACTTGAGTCTATTTCCAACTTCATCAAAAATGAAATTGTCAATCAGATCAAATAGATTGTCTTTAATTATCATAAAAAAAACTATGAGTCTTTTTCTACAAAAAATAATAAATAGTCACAATTCCTCCTTATTTGGGATTAATTAGATGATTCTATCAAAAATGATATCTTTTTTCTCAGACTTATAGAAACTCAAAATTTCAATTACTTTTATGAGTAACTTATTATTTGATAAATAAATTAATAAATAATAATCATATCATATATATATTTTTATCAGCTGTTAAACTGCAAACTATTTATATTGCAGTATTAATATACTGAATACTTACTTCCTTAAATTCCCCTTCCACTGTTTTTAAATGAACTAATTGGAATTTTAAATTCATTTATTGAGGGAATTTGGTTTATAAATAAAGAGCTGTTTTCTAAATCTCTTAACTTTTCTACATTTTTCTCATTTTATGAAAAAAATGATGCATTTTAACTAAATCCATAATTATTATTTGCTATCTCTAATATTTCATTTTCTTCAGCTGGACAAATCACTAAAACTGGTCCTAAAACTTCTTCTTTCATCAAAATGCTATCTTTATTAACAATTATAATAGTTGGTTCAAAAAAACAATTCTTTATGTGTTATTTAATATTAATATGCAATAATAAAAAAAAATATAAATAAATATAATAAAAAAATCTAAATATAATGAAATATAGATAAATATATTTAAAAAAATAAAAATACTTAACGATTTCCTCCAATAAGTATTTTATCTCCATTATGAACAGCTTATTAAATTTGTTATTCTAATTTCAAAGCTAAATCTAATCTACTCATGACAGTGATTTGAGATTAAGGATTTAATGGATTACCAGAAATGAGTTAAGAAAAAGAGATTAAAATATGATGAATGAAATCATTTAGAATATGATTGTGGACTATGATTCGTTTAGGAGAGTGACAACTTTAACCATTGAAAGTGAATTTGGATTTTAAAAGAGAATGAATGAGTTATTGAAGATTTGCGTCATGCCAGATAATTAAGGGATTTAGAGTGGATAGGAAAAGAATATGTTATTTGAATTAAGTGGCTGCAATAGAGGCAATAGATCTAGCATTGGAAGTGGTTCCAGTGAAGGAGACAGCTTAGATGTTATGATGAGATATAATAAAAGGAGAGTGTTAAGGATCAGATAATAATAATTGAAATTCCCAATCTAGTCCTGATTCCTTCATCACTTCTTCTAAAGCTAATCCACTCAGAGCACAACTATCTCCGCATCTCATTACCACACTGTTACCCCCACTAATACAATCTATTGCATTACGAATCCCAAACAGAAATGGATATTAATTACTCATTATCTAAAAAACACTACCTATTCCCTTATATTCTATCATGCTCTTCTTATAATCAGTCTTCACTCTCTCACTCTATAACCACTTCTCCATATTATGTTATATATTCTTTAAATAAAAACTACTTTCTTTTATCTCCTCATAACATTATTCTATATTCTTTCCAGTCTCCAAACATATCAACTAACTCAATTCCTTTTTCTTCTCATTTATTATGTTATCTAATTTTTCAAATATCCTTCTTCTCTCTATAAATGTACGTTTTTTATTTATTTCATAACCTTATTTTGATTATTCTAATTTTTATATTATTTCTTATTCCGAAATAAAGTTGAATTCTTTTAACAACTAATTATTATAAGGATTTATTGAACGAAATTTACGAAATATCATTATTAATTTATATGAAAGTTAATTTTATAATCCTATAATTAATCTGAATATTTTTCGTAAAATATATTATAAAATATATTTCAGTTAATTTAATTTAATACATATTTTAATTATAGATATAAATTTGAATCGAAACGATATTAATAATAAAATATAAAAGATATGAGATAATCAGTTAATTACAACAAATTCAATAGATTTGAAGTAACATAAAATGAGGAAGAAGAAAAAGAAACTTAAAGTTTAATAAGTTAAGAATCTGGTTTAGAGTCTTTGATGAGAAATTGTTTAGTATTTTGTCCGATTTTGTTTGCATTAATAGTAATAGTAATATTTTCAGTGATGATCGGAATGATGAATAGTTAGGATTATACATATAAGAGTTCTGCAGTGAGAATAATGAATAAAGTAAATGATGCATTGAAGGCAAATTCAATTTCATAGATTTAGACAGTTAGCTTAAATAGTTAATGTCCTTCGGGATATGAATAGATAAATGCAGGTTAATTTACTGGTATAAAGTCAGGATGCATATGTAATGATGGAAGTTTAGCTACTGCAGCTAGATGTTCAGTTGATAGTAGTTGTAGTTCAGTTACAGCAGTGGGTAGTAGCAATTATTAAATATACGATGGATTCAAAATTTGTGGATAGATAGTTAATAATTGGAAAATGATTCCATCTGGAGGAGCATGTCCCAGTGGATATATCAATTGCAATGCTTATAGAACCTGTGTTGTATTAGGATAATTCTGTCCTGTTGTTACCGTTGTCTACTCAGGACCTATTGTTACTCCTTAAGGTACTTCTTAGCCTACTTTCAGTACATTACAGTCTGCTGTTGACCCTAAATCTCCAAACGGTACCAATTATGGTTCATTGATTGCTCTTGATTTGGTAGACAATTATATTAATTAGAGATGTCTTGACCCTGCTACTTAACCTTTAAGGAACAGTTAACTTAATTATCCTCTCTTTGTCACTCCTAGAACAGGTTGTGGTTTCTTCGGAGTCGACACTAAGACAGTATTCATCACTTCTAAGGATATGAAGAATTTCTATACTGAGAATAATCTCATCAATACATTCAACAACTTGCCTTTCTATAATGATAAATTCACTAAGAAAGATGTGTAAGATTATGTAGCTCTTTATGCTACTTACAGGCCTGTTATTAAAGATTTGCCAATTTGTGACTAAGTAACTAATGGAGTCTTAGGTACCTTCTCTACTACTTCTAATTATATCCTTAAAATAGTGAAAGGTTTTGGAATTGCTTGTATAATTCTTAGTTGCATTGCCTTAATCCTTGGAGTCCTTATTGTTATTAAAAGACACGACAATGAGAGTGCATTCAGCCTACCTCCTAGTCTAATCTTCCTTTGTGTCCTTACTTTCGTCATCGCCATTCTCATCATTATCATGGGTAGCATTCTTATTGACTCTTATAACTCTAATAATATGGGTTAAAATATCTAAGCTTTTAACGATATAGTCAACAATAATTGTCTAGAAACATTATATATGAAACCAGCCCAGTATCTTTAAAACTTTATGAATGTTGTTTGGAGTTACTAATATCCTTTAGGAGTTACTTTATTCATCATCTCTTTTATATTTATCTTAGTCATTTTTACTGCATTTATTGTTAGATTTATCAACAAAGAATTAATGCCATGCTCTCCTATATGATCATGATCATTAATATTTATATTAATATTCAAAATTATATATTTTTTTCTTCCAAATATTTTATCTATATAATTCATTTAAAATTTAATATATTCGATAAATTGATGTCATTATTTTTATCTTCATCATCCTCTTTGCTTCTATTATCTTTCATATTATTCTTATTATCTTTATTGATATTATTATTCTGACAGTTATTATATAAAACATTATTTTATTGATTTGAATTTAGGAAAGAGCTTTAGAAAAAAGATTTGTGATTATTATGGATATGATAATCAAGTTTTTGAAAGGCTTGATTAACATTAAAAAGAGTTTTAGCGGAACATGTTTTGATAAAAATATCTAGATCATTATCGTTAATATCAAGATAGTAAATGAGAAAATTAATATCGAAATTAGGATTGAGATCAATTTTGTTAAGCATAATGAGTATTTAAAGATCAGAATTAGCAAAAGATTGAGAGAGAGAACTAAATTATTGTTTAGCTATAAGAAACTATTACTTATCATTGACATCTATAACGAAAATTACAGCAGAAGTGGATTCGTAGTAATAACTCCATAAACTCTGCATCTAACCTCCAATATCAAAAACCATGTACAAAGTATCTTCATATTTAAAACTTTCTGTATTCACTCCTTCTGTTTGTCTATAACACTCATTATACTCTTTATTCATTAAAATATTAAATATCTATGTTTTTCCTGACCCTTAAGGACCTAGAATCAATATTTTTTTCTTCTTCAAGTATATACTATCATCACCGTAGTTTTTCATATTTCGGGAATTAGGACAACCCATAATATACTTTTTAAAATATTTTAATTATTATTTTTAATAGATATAAAATTAATTTGATATAATATAATACAGAAATATTTATTAAAAATTAATTTAATATTTTAAGTATTAAAATATATATTTCATAATTTAAAATATAGATATATAATAAAAAAATAACTAATCAATTAAATTATTAGGAAATATTTTTATAATTATTAATTAAAACTTAGTTTTGTCTTTTAGACTTATACTTTCCTAATTTTTTTTGAATATTATAACTTCCTGGACCAGGAGTATCAATATTTCCAATTAGTTATTATTTGTGACCATAACCAAATGATATACTATTAAATCGATTATTCTGTTAAATCTTATCAAGAATATTGTAAGATCCTGGACAAGGTTATTCTAAAGCTTTAAATAATAGAAATATTACTTTCCACTATTTTTGACATTTAATTTAATGTTTTTCCTTAAATTGTATATTTAAGTTTGTCACTGCCAATTTATTTATCTATTATATATTAGCCTACACCTGGATTGCAATCATTAACATTTTAAAATTTCAATGTACCAGGCACTCTGACCTATAATTCAAAAAAGAAAATACTTTTTTGAAGGATTTATATGAGATTCCGAATGTTTTTCCTTGATTATTCTTTATAAAAGAGCAATTTATATTATACTTATCTGGTCCTGGATTTCCTTTATTTTATTTGATAGCTAAATCAATAGTATTTTTATAACCATAACCAAAGGATGTTGATCTTTTGTTTAAAGTATCTGGTATTTAAATATAATTCTGATTTTTAGCTAAATTTATAGAAATATTAATTACAACTTATTTTATTATTATAATTAAATCGAGATGCTTTTGTAAAACTAATCACTGGAGTTGGATGATAAAGAGTGCTTGAACTTTTTAAATTACTTATTCCAAAATATTAAACTTTATTCATTTTCTAATTTATGCTTAGATTATTTAATGAATCTTATCTTTCTAATCTTCTACTCTTATAAAGTCTATCTGATTTTAATAAATCTATTTTACTATTTTACATAGTATTTCCCAACAATTTATTTATATACTCTATTAATTCTTTTATTATTATATTTATGTTATTATTATTTCATTAAAAATCAATATTTTAAAAAGTACAAAATACTAAATTTTTAAAGTTTTCAATTATTAAAATAGAAATTAATTCAAAATATTTTTTAAAATTAATTTATTTATATTATTAAAAATATTTAAATATTTTTAAATTGTTAAAGAAATTTAGATTATGATTGAATATAATTAATTAATGAAAAAATTAGTATTGATTATTAAAAAAATATTTGATTATTTTAATTTAACTGTAAATATAATTAATAAATACATAAATTATTATAAATTAAAAAGATAAGAATTAGAAACTTATTTCAATTTTTATAATAATAAGCTTATCATTTTTATTGTATAAAAATTATGATATATGTAGAATAAGATAGAAATATTTGAAGATATAATGAATGATATTTCTTATGATAATCTATAATTATTATTAAAATTTTAATTAATAATATGTTTAATTATTAATAATAATTTGTTTAAATTTTAATAATAATAATTTGTTTAATTATTAATAATAATTTTTATAAATCTTAATATTATAATATAATTTATATTATTTATAATATATTATTGAGTTATATCAGTTGTTTATATAGCTATAAATAATTATCTATCAGTTTCGAAACTCTATATATGCGAAATAATAATATTGTTAGGATGACAAAATTAGTCTATCAAAACGTCTGAATTAATGTTGAGATAGGTTCGATTACCTGAAACAATATTATTTTTAATAAATATATTATAATAGAAATATAAATAAAAATTAAATTAAATGTATTTAACTAGCTCTAATTTCTACGTCAAAAATCCTATTTAAATAAGTGAAACTAACATTCCTTTTAAAAACGTTCAAACATAAAATAATATATTAACAAAAAACTTTTGTTGTCATTCAACTTGTTTTTCTAAATGTCATACAACAGTTTGTTGTGAAGAAACGTGCGAAAATTTAAAAGTAAATGACATATTTTTTTAATTTATAGAGAAGAAAAGAATTAGAAAAAGAATTGGAAAAATTTAAATAAGCTTTGAAAGATAGAGATTAAATAATTGAATGTCTTAAAAATTAAATGTAAGATTAAAAAAGAGATTAAGAAAATCAGATTGAAAATTTATGAAAATAACTTTAAAATGCTTATGATAAAATAAAAAGATTAGAAGATATGGATAAAGAAAAAGATCAATTTAAATAGGATTTATTAGATAAAAAATTAAAAGAATTGCAAGGTTAATTAGATTAAGCCAAAGTAAATAAATAATAAAAATTAAAATAGAGAGATAATTAATTATTAAAAGATAAGATAGATAATAAAGATAAAGATGCTGATGGATTAAAAGACTAAATTAAAGATTTACTAAAAAAATTATAAGATGCTTTGGGAAAGATAAAAGATTTAGAAGGACAATTAGGACCATTGAAAAGACTAAATGAAACATTAGAGAAATAAAATTAAGATTTAAAAAATGGATTGGGAAAAGCTGGAGACTTATAAGAGAAGTTGGAATAAATTTAAAGAAAATATGACAAATTATAAAATGAAAATGATGTACTGAGAGATTAAATATAGAAGTTAAAGAGAGACATAGAGATGATAATAGATGAAAAAAGTAAACCTAAGATAAAGGAGGTGAAAGTGGTAATGGATGAACAGATCAAATTGAATTTTGTGTCTATAATAAAGCAGTTAAGATATAACATAGCAGAAGTGCCTTTTCACATTTTCATGCAAACTGAAGGAGAAAAATAAAAAAGAAACAGCATGGAATAAACTTATTGTGCATAAGATTATTTTTCTAATATACAGATGTTCTAAAGGGTTAAGGAAAATTGCTCACTTATCGCTTTAATGACTTATTAACAGTAAATATAATACTTATATAAAAATTATTTTTATTGATATTATAAAAAATTTTATTGATTTTTATCATTTTTATAAATATGAATTATTATTTTGATTAGAATGAGAAAAATAGTGAAGCAGATGGATTCTAATTACGGTGAATCTTACTTTGATAAGGAGCCAAACTTTTATAGATCTAATGAAAATGCATCTGTAAAGAAAAGTATCATCGAAATAGGACTGAGGAAGAAATATGAATAGGATGACCATTTGTATAAGTCTAATATGTTATTTAGATATTGTGCTTTGAAATACAGAGTATAGTTTCCCATATTGAATCTCAATTTCAAAGTTGATTTTGATTTAGAAGAGTAACTTGAAGACAAAATTTGTATGGCTTTCCTCTCTTATATGACTATTTAATGATTATTATTTTATAATTATTAAATAAACTAACAACTATATCTAATAATAATTAGTAAAATTAGATGTATATTTAAGAGAGTAAAAAGATATTGACATAAAAGTCATTGATTATTCCTGAGTATGTGATAAAGAATGGTTTGAGATTTGTAAAATCATATAATCATACTTATAATTGTTATGTGAAAATAAGATGGAAGGATAAAGAAATTTTAAAAACATTTGGGGAAGAATTTTTAGGATTTAATGAAGAGTACTATAAAAAAGCAATAGAAGAGGGGAGGATTTTAGTAAATGGAAAGAAGGTGGGAGTGGATTACAAACTGTAAATGAATGACAAAATAGAACACAAAGCGGAGAAGAAAGAACCAGGAGTGTTTGATTACAAACTGGATATAATATTTGAAGATGATAATTATCTGGTTATCAACAAACCTCCTTCAATACCCGTCCATGTTTGTGGTAACTATCTATACAATACAATTATTAGCATACTTAAGTTTGAATATAAAATTGATTAAATCTACCCGATTCATAGGCTGGATCGATTAACTAGCGGAGTCCTCATATTTTCAAAACATTAAAGTTTAGTTAAACTCTTCCACTCTCTTAATAAATCTACTTAAATTTAAAAAGTATATCTTGCTAGAGTTTAAGGTCATTTCCAACCATCTAATTTAGTAGTCGATAACCCTATCATTTGTATTTGCAAAAAAAAAGGAATTTTTTAAGCTCTTGATTCTAATTCTCAATAATCTATATCTAAAAATAATCAAAATGATAATTAAAATAATGATGATGATAAAGAGGGTAAAGACTATCCTAAATAAGCATTAACTATTTTTAAAAAAGTGTGGTTCGATGAATTAACTAATACTAGTTTGATAGAATGTAAACCTGTCACAGGAAAAACTCATTAAATTTGAGTCCATTTATAATCAATTGGCTTTCCTATTATCAATGACCATGTGTATGGAGGAAAATTTATAGGTAATTACTATCATTTATTCTAATAATAAAATGAAAAGTAATAACCTTTATAATCATAAATTAAATATTCAAATCAATAATTATGTTTTAGTGATAATATTAAAAAAAAGGTTAAAATTGATTTTAAAGAGAAAGAATTATAAGAAAATACTATATTAGAAAGCCATTTAAATTAAAGAGAAATAGATATTGAATAAAATTGTTTAGAAATTATGTTACATAGTTATAATTATTCATTTAATTAATATAAATTTGAGTCGAAATTACCTTATTGGGCTCATTAAAATATCTTTTTAATTTGAAATCAGATTATTATATTTATAAAAATAGATGAATGTTAAAATCAATAAAATTATTAAGTTATTTTTTTTTATTTATTCAATTTAAAAGAATTTATTAAAATATCAAATAAAAAATCGAATTCTTGCTCTCAAATATTTTAAATAAAAAAATTGAGATTTTTAAATTAAACTTTGTAATTTTTAATTATAATTTTCAATAAAAATATTTCACCTACTGAAAATAAATAATTATTATAAAATTCACAATTCAATAATAATAAATATAAAATAAATTTATAATCTTATAATTATATTGAAGAATTTTGAGTAAAAAAATACTTATTAAATTATTATATTTTCTTATTATTTTTATCTTTTTTAATTTTAATAATTAATTTTGTTTTATATTTATATAATCATTATTTGACTTAAGGAGGGTAATTTTTAATTTGACTTTACGGTTTAAATTATTCAATTATAGTTTATTTTTCTTTTAATTCTTATAATTCAAAATCCATAATAATTTCTTCTTCATCTTTTTCAATTTCATTTTTCTAATTATCTTAAATTTGTTGATATGAATTTAATGGATCATAATTAATTATGCTATTTTAAAATTGAGATTCTTTTTCCAAAATATCATTTTAATTTTCATCTTATAATAAAATCAATAATTTTCTTTTCCTATGATTCAATTAATTATAATCTTTTAGTAATTATTAATAAAGTTAAAAATCTTACTCTAATTCAATTTTTTTAAAGTTTTCATCTTTTATTTAAGGAATCATATGATTAAATTCGTAGACCTATATGTACTTAAATAATTAATATTCATGGTCATCTAATAATAATAATTTAATTTATTCAATTTGTTAATGTAATAAATAAAAATTTGATATATCAAATTATTCCAATAAATAAGATATTTCATTATCTATTTTTTTATTTTTCTATTTTTCTATTTCTTATTAATTTAATTTAAAATGTTAATTAACATTTTAAATTTTTTTATAAATTTATTATGTATCTCTTTTATCTCTATTATCTCTATTGAAAATATTTTCGAATTTTTTTTGTTTTTATTAATAAATCGTTTATTAATTTTTATATTATTTTATTTTTTATTTTAAATTATTTGAAATGTTGATTTATTAATTATTACTATTTTATTGTAATTATGAATATAATTATTTTACCTAACTAGTTAATGATTAATCTTAAGATAATAAAATTTTATTTCATTCTTTTTATTACATAATTTTTATTAGACTTTATTATTAATCATTTATCAAACTATTATTTAAAATATTTTTTTATAAGTATAATTAAGCTTCAGACGAATAATCCATTTGTTATTATTACTATATTCATTATTGGTCCATTCCAATATTTTCCTTATTAGTAAATTCTAAATTTGAATTTTCTTAACTTTTTTTTAATTTATCTTTTATAGAATTTTCTTAACTACTTATTAACATATTTTACTAAATTATGGATTGTTTATTTGATTTATACAAATGAATTTTTTTTAAATCAATATTTTTTTTATAATCTTAAACTAAATTTTTTTAATAAGTTAAAGTATAATAAACTTTTATTAAATAGGTACAAAAAACTATTATTAAATTAAATGCTGTCAGTATTTATACTAAAACTTCCATTATTTTTTGATATTTTCTTTCATAAATAAATAAATTTTTATTTAAGCTAAAAAAAACACTCAAAAAATTTTTCAAAACATTTTAAGAATCATAATCAATTTAATCTGAATCTTAAATAATATTTCAATTTAATTTTATTTATAATCCATGCTCAAAAAAAGTTTTACTAGAAAATAAATAATCAATTTCTGTTTAAACTTTTAATATATTTAGATCTAAATACATTCTAGAAAGTTTAGTAGCTGTTTTTATTTAATTTTTGTATTGAGTATTACCTTTGATATCGTAATAACTTTTATTATAAAATTATTAAATCCATACTAAATTTTAAACCTGATAATTTTCATAATTGTATAAAAAAGGTTAATTTAAATTATTTAAATTTAATTTTTAATCTCTTATGAATATATTCAAATAGCTTTTAGTATTAAAATTAAAATCAAAATATTTATTATACCATTCATTAGTCAATTAAACGTCCAAAATAAATTAAGATTAGTTATTATTTATTATTAATGAAGAATTTTTAGGTATACAATGATAATATTAAATTCTACTAATATTTATCATCTATTGCTATTATTAATCAAGTCTCTCTATAGTACAAACTTCTAATTTTATTTTTTAATTAACGGTATTAATATTTGAACTAACATCTTAATTCAAAGTATAATTTGTGTATATATAAAAATCATATGAAGAATCGTTTTATTTTATATAATTATTATTTATATCTGCATAAAAATCAAAAGCTTCTATTATTATAGGAGTATAATTGCAATCTATTGAAATATTAAAATTTTATTAACTAATTTCATCTGTATAGGAATTTAATTTATAATTTTTATTGAAATGAATATTATAAAGATAATATTAATAGGTTAACATAATTATTAAACTAGAAATACTAAGTAAACTTATTATATGACTAAAAATACTTTTTGATTCTTTATCTTTTTTATAGAAAACTGGATTAACCACACCAAAAAAATCGATAGCATTTAATAAATTTTTTATTGTAATCTTCATTTATATCTTTTATAAAATTTACAATTTATTTTAAAATATGTTATTAATATCAAATAAATTACTTTAATCAAATTTATATATATTTTCAAATATTAATTAATTATAATTATAAATAATAATTTATAAAGATGTTGATATTATTAGTAATATTATTAATATGTTATTTAATCTTATTTTCTTGAAAAAAAATTTATAATTATTAAATTTAAATAAAGAAATTTCAATAGCCTTAATTTACTTTATTTAAAAATATATATCTTAGATAAATTCATACTAAAAATCTTTAGATTATAATTCAATGTAATTATATAATAAATTATAAATGAGTTTATTATATAAAATTTAATTAAAAGATGATGATCTAATTATCAAGTAACAAAAATTGTATCAAGTAAATAAATAGATAATTATAAATCTTATAAAATATTTCTAATAATACATTATTTAATATTATATTAATAGATCAATTAATTAAATAACTAATTATATTACTTTTAAATAAAGTAAAAAAGTCATTTCAATAAATTTATTTATTTTCGAAAAATTTATAACATAATAATAAATTAATTATTTTTCTGTAATTATAGATTGAATGGTATATTATTTTAAATTTATAATTTTAATTTTAATCTAAATTTTAAAAAATCCTAATTTATATATGTAATTATAAAAATATAATTTCAAATAATAATTTTATTATAATTATTTAAAAATTATTTCTTATGAAAATTTAGAGAAAAATTTTTAAATTAAAACTTATTAATAATATATAGAATTAAAATATTTAATGAAATTTGTATAATAATAAATGATATAATAGGTTTAGATTTAATAATATTAATAAAAACTTAATCAATTATAATAATTAAAATTTTTTTTAATCTTACAATAATAATTGTGATAATAATTATAATAATAGTATAATAGTAACAATAAACACTTTATAATAAAAATAATTATAATAAATTAAATCTAAGAAAAGTTAAATGACAAATCAATTCAATAATCAGAAATACAATATATTTAATATGACTAATTATTAAGATTAATGGGTACTTAAATTATAATAAATTGAAAAAAAATATAAATGAAATAGTAATTAATAAAAATAGATATTCAATATTATTTAATTTTAAGTATAAAATTAATATTATATAATAATTTATATTGAAGTTATAGAAAATAGCTATCTTCTGAAAAAATATTATAATAATGATTATATTATTATTTATAAAAATAAAAAAACTTTGTTTTTGATTATATATTTATAAATAATATTTAAAAGAAACAAAAATGATAATAATAAAATGAATAATATTTATGGAATCACTTTTTTTAAGACTAATTAATAAGGGATTTATTGTTATTATTATTGTTATTATTAATCAAATGTGCTTTACTTGGGCTGTTAGCTTAATTTTTTTTGATATTATCAATCACATAATTCTTTTTTTTTTTATCTTTGCTTTCTTCTTCCTTATCTTTTTTCAAAATAGTCATATTATTATCTACAAGACTACTATTGACATTGGGAGGCTTATATTGAGGAAAAGTGCCTTTAACGATGAAAGACCTAATATATCAATAAAAATATATACCAATAAAGTTCGTCAGTTTCAATAATGAGTTTTCCTTTCTTAGGCTTTCCGTATTCGACTGGAGTGAAACTTACTATAAAGTTTTTACCTTCTCTTCCTAAAGGTTCTAATTCTCCTGATTTAGGAAGGATGCTGAACTCACTATCACTGTCGGGCAAAAAGTAAGCTTAGAAAGGACTGAAGGTTTTATACCTGTTTTGTAGTTTAAAACTTACTGAACTCGTCCTATTCAAAGGAGAGTGGATTATTATAGTATCATCTTCATCTGGCTCTGTCGACTCCAAGTTCAATTTGAAAATCCATCTTCCTCCCAATTATCTATTTATAATCAAATCTATCGTTGACTTGAAAGGACGCATTGGTTAAAACTTCACATTATAAATTAGATGATCTCCAGGTCCACTCAATGTTTTCTTTACTGGAATTAGAGTGAAAGACCTTTATATTAAATTACCATAATCATTATTTTCTAAATTCTCTATGCTATTCTCAAAACTTTCACCTTCATCTAGTTATGGTAAACCTGGTAATTATAATCTCAGCTATGTTTCTAAAGAAATTCTAGCTTTTGTTTTAAATTAATGATTGTTTTATTTTGAAATACATTCTGTTATGCCTTTGATTGGGAATTTCCAGTTAATTTTATCGCTTAAATTGACTTGAATTTCACAATGAAATTCATTCATTTGCTTAGGTTAAAAGCAAAAAGGGATTTAAAACGGACTTAATCCTGGAATGGTTATTTTTTCTTTTTTTTTAGATAATAATGAGAAGGCTGATTCTGATTTGGAGTCTGTAGTGACCAATTAAATAGTAACATTAATTGAATCTTTGAAAGGATTTCTAAAAATGATAATTTCAGAGACATCATTCATGAGAGTGGAGAAGATGTTTTTGGTAGGAAAAAGAGTTGGAGGAAGTCCAGTTCCAAAGACTTGATATTTCCATTAGCCTATTTCTTCAGAAACAAATCTGATTTCTCCTTGTTCATTTTAATCCAATTCACTAGGAGAATATTAAATATTGACATTAATAGTGTCAAAAGGGGGAATGATAATTTCATAAGGATGGACAGAGAAGTTCTATTAGTTGGAGATGATTGGTTAAACTTAAACTTCTTACTTGGTAGGATTTTCAAGAGTAACTTGAACCGACTCACATTTGCCCAACTCTGCTTTGAGGGTGGGAAGTCTGATAAAGTTGACATCTTCACTAACGAGCGACAAATCATACCATATTTCTCCTAGTTTTTCATTGATGAAGGAAACACTGCCTTTGGCCCTCTATATTCTCATAGGACTAAAGATCAATTCATAAACTCCTATCTGCTTAGGCATTAACATAAAAATCTCTTCTCCTTGCAAGTCTTGACCCTAAATGTTAACTTCGAATGTCACAGGCTCGTCAAGAGGATTGCTGAGCTAGACATCAAAAGCAACTGCCTTTCTTATTACACTCACTAATTCTACAGTTTTCTCCTATCTAGGCCTTTCTGTGTTAACACAGACAGTATACCAAAAAAATCGATTCCTATTTTCTTTTTCATAGAATGTGATTTAGCCGGTATAAAGTCCTCCTATTTGAGGAGTAATCTTCATCTGATACTTTACAGTTCTTCCTGCTTCGATCACTATCTGTGACTCTCCCTCCACATTGATTAAGTCTGTCTCTACCTCATAAACTATACTCCTATCGTGGTAAGGATTTTTCACTTCTATTAAACTTACTGTCTATTTCTTAGCAACACAATTAATCACGAAATGCTCTATTGCTAGAGGTTCTTCCCCTATCCCCACTATATCATATTCGAAATAGTCATTCGTTTAAATGTTCTATATTACTAACTTTCCCTCTGCATTGCATATTTGCATCGGCTTGAAACTTAAATTAAAATTATTCTAACTCTTTTTTTTCACTATTAATTCTTTTACACAGCTAAACAAATTTATATTTTTATTCTAATCTCCTAATAAACTTATTTTTATTGTCCAATCTTTATCACTATTATTTACTATTGGAATTTCCTATTTCAGTTCTTCTCCTGCCGGACATCTCATTTCCATGTTTCCTTTTATTGCCTTAGGAGAAACATTAAATATCAATTTATAAATTCTCACATCAGTTTTATCTTTGTTTTTTAAAGTTATTAGAAATGGAGTCGTTTAAATAGGATTTTTAAATATTAAATTAATAGGTAATTTATTCTATATTTCAATTAAATTATTACTTTCATCAGTAATATTATTATTATTTGATTTTGTTTTTTTCTTTTGTTTATTTTCTTCTTGATTATTCTTACTGTTTTTATTTTCAATATTTTAATCTTTATCATTTTCAAGAGGTTTGGATTTCTTTTGAGTATCTACTAAATTTATAGTGCTTGGAATTTAGATGAAAGGAGTTTAAGGTGAAATTTCTACATCAAAAATGGCGGATTCTTATAATGTGTACTTAATTTTATTAAATTTTTCTTTTTCATCGTATTTATTACTTTATACTAATCTGGCTTCATGTAGATTTTTGCATCTTAAAAGTTACTCATTTTTAAAAGGTATTAGTTATTCATGCAAGAATGGAGTGTCAACAGTTATTTATTAATTTGGTCTTATTTCATCTATTATATCAGGTGGCAATGCTTTTCCAATAACTTCATATTAAAATTCTCCAAAATTCTCATCACAGAATATCAATTTGCATTTGTGAGTATCTAAACTCATTGGCATGTATTAGATATAAAAATTCTAAGTTTCTCCTTTTCTAACCTTGATATACTCTTTCACACAATAGAATGTCGGAATTGTATTCTATAATGTTATTTCAGGCTATTTCACATTTATCTCAGTTGAGTTGTTTTAGTTTTTATTTTGCTTTTTGTTATTATTAGCTTTTGAAGTGTTTTATGAATTTTCCAAGTTGTTATTACTGGACTTACTATTAATAGGTTCTTGAATAATGGTGACTTTGAAATTAGCTTATTCATAATTGGGATTAGAATAAACATTTTTTATTGGAATTTTTAATTCAGTAGTAGTGTAAAGAAGAGTTTAAACTTCAATAATCTGTTCAGTTTTCCTTACTGGAATTTCACTTTCCAAGTTAAAAACTAAAGCTGCAGCTTAAATATTATTTTCTTTTTTGTTAGTGAAAGTGATTTTGCCATATTTCTTTTAACTGATTCTTGAAGTGAATTTGACTTTAACTTTCTGAGTCTATTTGGAGTCAATTTTGATGAATTGGTCTTCAATTGAAAAATCTGGATCTCCATCTAATTTGATCCAATAACTAATGGGTTTAGAAGTGGGATTGCTTAACTCTACGAACTTGAAAACAGTTTCATGTAAAACACATTGGAAAGTAATGACAGTACTTCTAGGGATATAGTTAGGCAATTGGAAATATAATTAAGCACAGAATAACATCATGTCTATCTAATTTATCTTTATAAAGTCTTAATACCTCAAATAAGTCATTATTCCTACTTCCTTCAGTCCCAGCAATATTCGTTCAGCATTGTATTTTATATCTTCATCATTGTAAACTTAACTTTTTAAAGATAAAATGTTGTTTAAATTCTCAGATTATATATAATTTCTAAGCACAGCTGATAACACTTGACCATCTTGTAAATCTGTAGAAAAGTTAGTCATTCTTTTAGGATTCAAAGGATTCTAATTTTCATAGTTTATTTCTAACCATCTCAACAGAATTATCTCGTTGTCATTAAATAAATTAGATTAATTCAAGTAATAATCTGGAATAGAAATATTAATTATTTCTTGAGGGAAAATAGTTTTAAACTATTTAATATTAATTCTAGAAATGTAATAAATCTTTATCATCTAATAAAAAACTTAAAGCCAAGAGTTGTTTGATAAATATTGGAATTTGACTTCGTTGAGTTTCAAAGCTCCAAAGGCTATATTTTCATCTTGAAGAGTTTTATAATAATAACACATGTCTTAAAAATTCAACAAATAATAAGGTTTAATAGTTGATAGACATCCTCCATACTCAGTTAAATATTTTAGAAGTTCATCATACTATTTGACAAGTATATTAATCTTCTGTTCTCTTTTGATGTGAGCACTTATGACTCCTTACTTTACAGGACACTTTCCACTTATAAACTACATTAATTCAAAGATTTAAGCTCCATTATTATTAATAACATCAGTTGGAAAAGATTGAATTGTATTGATTAAAGCATTTTGATTAAGCCAATTTGTAGTACATTCTAGGTTATTTTATATGATGTGATTGTTCAATGGAGTGAAGCCTAAGAAAACACTTGATTTATTGGAGACAACACTTCCTGTTTTCAAGGAGGGGGCTTTGAGATTATGATGATTATTATTGTTGTTATTATCTGGATTAGAATTGACATCATCGTAATCTTCAATAAGAGTTATGGGTTAATTTATGGCTGAATTGATAGTGAACTCATCTGGACATCTTTAAATGAAGAGATTATTGGTAAGGATAGAGTTGTCAACTATACCACTAATGGGAATGGTGTAGACTCTGCTTGTCTCATCACTGAACTCTAGATTGGTGCAGAATGAAATCGGTTTCTTGCTAATGAAACTCACTTCAATCCTTACTCTCTTCTTAGTCACTCCTATATTCTTCCCATCAGGATAACTAATTTCTAATTTATTTCCTTATATGTCTTGAGAAACACAGTTGAGGTTCAGATTTTCATAACCGTCATTTATGATTCTAAACATGCACTTAGTATAAACATTACAAGGTACTTGAGGTAACACTACTTCTTTTCTGTCAAACACCAGTCTAGGGTAAGCTCCTTTTCCCTTCAATACCAGATTTAAGTAAGGTCTTTATTGTCCATTAATAAATAATTCCACTTTCTTTTCAAAATCTCCAGGCTAGTAAGGATTGAAACTCACATTAATATCCAGATTCTATTAACTATTTATCACTCCTTAACTAGGTTTTATTTGGAATACTTTATCCTAATTCAAATTAATATCATCGAATTAAAACTCAATATCCTTTTAATCTGGATTGCTAATTAAAACATTCTATACATTAGCGTAGAGTTTATCAGCAGTAGTAATGATTTTTTTATTGAATATGATTTCATGAGGTTCCATAAGTAAACTAGGCTTCAATCCTACAGCAATGACTTGTTTTTACAAGTTGGGAATTTCTTATTCCCAGCCTTGAAGATAAAGTGGAATGATGAAATTATAGTCTTGTACTTCTCTGGGTATGAAGGTGAGGTCAAACTTCAAAACTTTATTAGGCTTGATGTTAATCTTGAAATACTTAGGTATTTTTAATTTTTATTCTCCATCTATATCTATGCTGCTTGACTCTGACTCTTTATCAAGATCTTCTTGCTGCTATTGTTATTGTTATTCGTTTGCCTAATCTTCATGTTCTTCTTCAAGCTTTTCAATCACATCAATTTCGTCTTGATGCTCTTTGCATAATTAAATATCCAAACACTCTACTCCTTCATAGTCTTAATCTTCTTAATTTTATCTCAAATCCACTACTAAACTCGCATTTATATTGCTGTCGTTTTTCAAAGTCATCAATAGTTTTCCTGGAGTTCCTAAAGTCACAATTCCTCCAAAGTCAAATTCCTTTTCAACTATAGACAATTTAGGTAATTAAACATTAGCGACTAATTAAAGAGTGGAAGTTTTTCCTCCTCGTATTTTACATACGATTTCCTGCTTAATAATTTTCTCCTCATTACATTAGAAAATTATATTAATGATTTTAGTTTCTTCAGGTCCGATTCTGCCTTTAAGAGGCTAAATTTCGAGAATATAAGGACAATCAACTGAAATGGCAAATGCAGTAGAGTTCTTGTGAGTGTTTTTCAGAGTGATTTAGGATTTGACTTTCTGACAAACACAGACATCCTTTAAGTCTAACAAAGTCTATTTGAACTCACACTTGGTTTCACTCACATCTCCTTTACATTTAATAAATTGGTCCTGTCCATCCTCAGTCTTAAATATTAACTTCTCTTCTTCCACCTTCCCTCCGCTATTTTTACTTGGCTAGTATATTATTTCCACTACTTTATTTTCTCCTGCCTTTATCTCTCCTTATAATTTATCAATTATAAAAACACTATTTTCCTATTGTTTTATCATATACTTAGCAGTACTATTTCCATTATTTGTGATCATCAACTATTCACTTGTTTCCATCTCTTCGCTTTCTTCACTAAATCCAAATTTTATTTAGTTTTTGTTAAGATTAAGTTTTACAGGCTCTATTTCGGCTTGAACTTTAAAATAGAACTCATGTTAATCATTGATAATATATTTAATAAATCCTTAGAATTGTTATAACCTATAACTCTGAAGAATAATTTCAAAGACTCCTATTTATCCTGATGGAATGATTTGAGACTTTTTAGGGGTCTTTTCTAATTCTACACATTAACTTTCCAACCTAACTATGATACTTTCTCGTAGGTCATTTTTGATTCCCCAGGTTTTCGAAGAGATACTTTTAATGAATAGAGTGTTGAAATCAATTATTTATGGACTGACTCTGATTTTCTGCAATTTTTGTCCTGTGAGTGTAGACTGACAATCTCGGATTTCGACATGAGTTTTAGGTTGAGAGTGAAACTGTTTTTTAACAGGTTGATTTGAATTATGAACAAACTATTTATCCTCTATAATTATGGTTGGCTCATATTTATCTATGTGTTTGTCCACATATAAGTTGTCTTTCTACTCTGGCAACTTCAAATGAGGTTGTTCTATTCCCCGAGGCCCATCTTGTAGCAAGAATTCATAGTCTATTGGAGGCTGGTTTGATTCCTTTACTCCCTTATTTTTCTCTTAGTTATTATTCTTTTTCTGGCTTATTTATAATTTATCCACCTATTATTACTCCATTTATTACATTTTCTCTTCTAATTATACCATCTTCTCTTTATAGCCTTTCATCTTATTATCCTTAACTCTTTATTGTCGAGCTTAACGAACATAATCGAAATATTTAATACGATCAGTAGTACTATTATGTATATTATGATTTTATAGTTGAATGGTGTTGCTATTGTTAAAACTAACGGTAAGATTTTAATCTTATTTAATAATTGTACTAATGGTTTCCTCATAAATATTATTAATGGTATGATCATGATGATTATTAGATATATTTTTGTTTTTCTTCTTTCTTTAATAGACAGTATATTCTTCTCCTTGAATATATTTTCTTTCAGGATTGAAATGAGATGGAAGACACTCTATTCCCCTTGTAATATCATGATTATTATTTATTGGATGGATGGTAGAGGTGGTGCCTTAAAAGGTAAAAGGGATGGTCCAATTATTGTTGCCGATGTTTAGGTTAAGACAATGTGAGAATTTGCCAAGGTTTTTAGGAATGAATGAAAAAATGAGTTGCTATTGAGAATTAGGAGACAATATTCCATCGGAAGGAGTCATGTGAAAGTAGCCGTTCTATTGAAAGTTATAGTCTAAAGGTAGTTTGCTATCTTTATTGGAAATATCAACTACAATATCTCTCTGCTGATTTTAAGGACACTCTCCAAAAATGAGGTTGCTTTTAGTAAACATCAATTTCGGATGAATACCCTTCCCTTGCAATAATAACACTGTATTTTCATTGTCTCCTCCATACTCTACTATTGCTGAATAGTTGAATACTTCCCCTATTTCCTCTTATGTTCCTTTGTAATTTTTCACCCATTATCTATGACTCTGCTTAATTCGAGATTTACACTTGAAAGTCAAAGACATCTGAGAATAACTTTCTATTACTCCCTTTTCTGGATAAACACTCATTATCTTTTCAGTCTATTCATAACCTAACTCATCTGGAGTTTAAAGATTTATACTATTTACCTTAGTTGCTTCTACTCCCATTCTGATTTTCACTTCAAATTTGTATTTCTTAGGAGTGTTATTTACTAAAATTGTTTCGATTTCCTTCTATTATCCAAAATACATATAATCAAAATCAATAAGATTAATTTAATCTCCTTATTAGTCTATGATAAACCTGTTGTAATCAACACTAGTAGCATTAATTTCTATATAATCTTAGAATAATTGACTGGTAGTTTTTATTTGAATATTTCCTCTAAATATTCCACTATCAAGTGCTGTGTAACTAACAATAACATCTTTCTTTTAACCTTTTTCAATCGCGAACTTATTAGGATCAACTTAAATGTTAGTGAGATTTTCATTGATAATTAACTCAATATTACCTTTAACTTCACCCTCATTGATAAATTGAACTTTTTAGGTTTTAGTTTAATTGACCTTGATGAATCCCATATTAACAAAAGGTTCGAATAGAATTTAAGCCTATTAAGGATAAGCATGTAAAGGCACTTCCAATTCATATCCATTGTCACTTACTACTTTCAATATGTCATGTAACTCATGAGTCAACTCACAGTCAAATGTTATAATCATTTTCATTGCTAATCCTGCTGCTATATTCCCTTACATTTCATAATCACATCTAAACTTATTATTCTTAGGTTAAAATACTCTTATTCTTCTTGATTTCTTAGTCAGGTTTCGAACATATGCAATCATTTCATATGATTAGTTTTGTTATATATTATTAAATATAATTTCACTTGGCTCTACTTCTATTTCATTCTTGTTTGATATGTACTTTATAGTTGTGTTGTTATACTTTTAACGACTTTAACTATTTTCATAAGTATTCTTCTGCTCAACACTATTACTCACTATCATGTTTTGCTACTATTATTTAATAGTGCTCATTATTAATAATTAAATTTTATAACTTATTATTATAATATTTATTAAATTAATATATGATTATAATCAATTCTGTAATTTTTGAATTTAAATTAACTTTAACTATTGCATTTGTTGAGTTCTTTTGAGAATGTCATCCCAATTTGCGATATAAACAAAGTAAATAGTTATAGAGGTCATACAAAAATATCCTATAGAAAGAGCTAAATGTAAGCCAAACACATGATATTGATAGTATATTCCAAGTAAGTAAGCAAGTGGAAGTGTAACTAAATACCCCCCTATGAAGTAAGCGATTGCAGAATATTTGGCTCTAGTTTGAGCTTATAAAACTCCCATAGCTGCAAAGAAAAGAGTGAGGAAAAGCATGCCAAAACCTGCAATAATATTTAGCGATTTGCTCATCTAATTGATCTCAGGATCGTCACTGTATAGGTAACTAAGGATATCCTTAAGACTCAAAAATAAAATACATATTATTGTACTTACTGATAGTCCTATCATTAAACTAAACTTCATTAGATTTTTCGCCATATCCACTCTCATCTAACCTATGTAATTTCCCATCCTAATAGTAGTTGCATTTTGCAATCCTAATTAAATGCAAGTCATTGTAAACATCATGTTCAGCTAACCCACATTCATTGCTATTTCCTTATTACCCATCGACCCTGCCATTATTGCTACGCTCTAAAATTGTAATACCTCCATAAAGTTACTTATAGACATTATTAAACCTTATTTCAAATAAATCTTATATTTTTCTTTCATATTTACTTTGTTTGTTATCTTTTCTTTATTATCATTATTATTAGAATTTAACTTAGGCTTGTAATAAAATTGAATTAGAATAAGGCTGGCAAAGAAAATAGCAAATCTGGTTATGGCAGTAGCTATTGGACTGCCTTTATAGCCAAGAGCAGCATTATAAATTAGCAGTTGATTAAGGAAATAGTTAAGGATTGAAAAGAAAATATTGATGATCATGAATGACCAGACGATATTATGAATTTGAAAGTACTTATAAATGATGATATTCATAGCTGCTGGAAACAACTAAATAATCCAATAGTTACTGAATTGATTAACTAATTAATAACACTGTTGATTGCAATTGGACTAACCGAAAATAAGTTGTATAACATCTCCAGTGAGCATGAATAACAATGAAACTGGGATTAAAGTTATCAAAGTCACAATTACACAAATCCTCAACCATATTCTCACCATCACTTAGTTATTCTAGCCTTTTGCTTATGCAGCTAATGTCTAAAAAGCATCTGGCAATCCTGTAAATAATATTATCCCTATTGTATTTGTCCAAATAAAACTGTAAGAAGTTGCTGCTAAAAAATCATATGATTTTGCATTTGGAAAATCTTTGTCAGATTATAAATGTCCTAAAAAACTCAGATCTGTAAAGTTTGTAGCTAATCTTATAAAATTTGTTAAAACAGTAGGAATTGCTATTTTCGACCATTCCCTCATTTCCTCTTTGCTAATGAAAAACTTAAGCTACTTAATATCATTATCATTATTAGTATTATCATTAATATGATCAAGATCAGATTGTTTTTTGTTTATCAAAAGTTAGCTTTGA
>Ga0315908_10000324_pt1 | contig 38321 bp, 21 predicted proteins | sample LakEriMetagenome_12_FD_203520 | JGI IMG/M metagenome (GOLD analysis project Ga0315908, IMG submission 203520) | Freshwater fungal communities from buoy surface, Lake Erie, Ohio, United States - Buoy 4 MA124 | ecosystem: Environmental > Aquatic > Freshwater > Lake > Lake biofilm | place: USA...
CTCAATAAAAATCGTCCTTTTTTTAAATTCTGGCTTTTCCTAATGTTTAGAATTCTAAAGGCGATGAAGAGTATGTTTTAAATCTATTGATAAATCATTATAATTACTAAAAAATTATCAGTAATTTTTTATTCTAATTTTAGACACTTATCCAAATATTAAAGAACATTTAATTTAAATCAGTGAGTTTTTTGAAAACTATCAATTCAAATTTTTAAAGCAAAATGACCGTAATTTAAAAGTAGAAAATTGGAGGGAAAAAATGGAAATAAGTTAAAGAATAGTTTGTATAGAATCGATTGTATTTGTTTTTAGGAATTTAAAGATGATGGAGAGTAAAATATTGCAGTTTAATTTTGATAAATAATACAATTAAGTAATTTAAAAATACTATAAATAAACAGAAATAATATTAAAGGAGTTTCGAAAGTTGATATATGAAAATTATTCAAAACATATTCTTCAAGACTAAACATATATTCAATCAATCAGCAATTTGAAGTGGGATATTTAGACTGAAATCCAGAATGTATATCCAGAGAGATTGGCTCAGTTGATAAGATAATAGAAAGACAAGATAAATTATTATCAAGGAGGAGCTATTCCTTAGAACAGTTACCTTCCCTTCATGTATTTCCTAATTGATCAGGCCTTCTTCTTGTTAGTCAATCAATACAATCTCATTAAAAAACTCAACTCAGTTGGATAAATCGTCATTTAAAAAGATGTTGCTCTCTTTTGTCATCATCTAGATGATCTTATTCAACTTACCAAAATGGATAATGAAAAAAACAGGTTCATCGCCCATTCTCTTCTTTCCAACTAGAATGAAGGCTTTATTATCAATTTTATCAATGAAAACATCTCTTATTTCACACTCAAAAGTCTTGTCAATTAATTAAAAACTAACTCCAATTTTATTAATAATCAAAAGCATATTAAAAAAGAAATCATTTCTAAGTTGGAACACATGTTAATCTCCAACACTTTTTACCAAAACACATCATGAAATAAATATAACTAATAATATTATTTTAGCATAATCCTTTCATTCATTAATCTTATTTTTTTAATTTTAAATTTGTTTTCCCTTATATTAAATTATATAAATTCTTATATTTTTAAAAATATAAATATCTTAATAAAGATATATAAACTTTATTGAATTTAAATTTTTATAATTTTAAATATCTATTTATTCAACCCTAAAAAATTATAATAAATATTATAATAAAAATATAAAAATGAAAAAATTAATTGTAAAACATAATTATCTAATAAAAATTATTTGTAATCTTTAAAATTATCTTAATAATAATATAAAATTTCTACTTTTAATTAATATTTTAGTATAGAAGTTCTTTATATTATATGAGTTTATTTGATTTAAATTATAAAAAATTAAAACTGTTCTTAGAGATTCTAAAACATATTTTTATTTTTCTTATTTTGATTTCGAATAGAAAAATATAAAAAAATTATAAATAGATAATAAATCTTCTAATTATGAGAAAGCACACAAATAAATAATCATATTCTAATTTTGATAATGATTTTTATGCAATCTAAAGTATTAGAAAAAACTCTCTGTTTCTAATATAGATTATTGAAAAAATACTAAATAATATAAAAATTCCGTTTCATACAACAAAATTAATTATTTTGATATGTCTTAATAATTAATTGATATTAATATAAAATTCAAATAAATAAGTAATAATTAATAAATTTGTTAAATAATTATATATTAAATTAATATAATTAAATTTAGATATTAATTTTTTCAAGTGAAATTTTTATCTTATTTTTATTATTTTTAATTTTAAAAATATTTCATTTTAGAAATTTTTATTTATAAATGATTCTTAATATTATTAAAATATTTAAGTATTGATAATATTATTTTATAATTAATTTCATATATTTTTGAAAAATTATATCTTCTTTATTATTTATATTTTTTTGAGTAGAAAAAAAGCATTAATTAAATATTTGCTGCAATCAAAGCATAAATATTAAATATTATTTTTATAAATATATTTTAATTTAATATAATAGATAAAAATTTTAAATAAATATTTTAAAGTTAAATTACTTAGGAAAAGAGTTTAAAAATTTTAATTTTAGATAATTTTTAAAGAAAAGCTAAATGAATATTGATGGTAAAATAAATATGAAATAATATAAGGGTAATAATTAATAGGAATCATATGATATGATTTGAATTAAAAAAGTGGGATTTGTATACATAAGCCTGTTAAATAAGCATCTACATGTCTTTAGATGTCCAAGAGTGAGTAGGAATCTTTTATAGAAAAATGATGATTTCGTTGAATCCCATGAGTTTCAACTTTGAACTAAATTTAAATAGAGTAACAACACAAACATATGGATGAAGCTATTCGAATCCTTTATATTCACTAATATAAGTATCAAAGAGTCTTATTCCAAGTTAAAGAGGAAATTCTCTAAGCAATAAACAAAAGAGCCAACGAAAGGCAAACTGATAGAAATCTATTTCGAGTTTGTTGAAATGACTGAATAAAGTAGGATCAACTTTTTAACATACTTATTTCATTATTGATAATCCTTAAACAATTCCCGGCTGAGACTAAGTGTAGTTGTCTAGAATCTGGTTGAGAATCAAACATAAACACCAATAAGTGTCAGCCTCAATCTACAACCATTCTTATTCATCAATCTTTTCCAAGTTATATTCAATATCCATGTTATCTAAATCTATTTCTTCTACTTTTTCTTGTATCATTACTATTAAAATTGTCGCTGTTATGTCATTTATTCCCTAAACATATCCACTTGAAGGATGTCTTATATGCCAGATTCATAATATTCTTTACAAAATTGTTTGTATTTTTGAGTAATGGATTATTCTACAATCTGGTTGGGTTCTTAAAACATCAAAGTATATTACTTTGTGAGTTTTCTTAAGTTATTCATCTTCATCTCCATCACTATCTTCTTTGTAATGCAGTTCAATGAATCTTAAATATTCTTCTCGCTTTCTTTTTAGTACATTCTCTTGGATTGCTAAGTTTGTTGGAATGTATCTTAATAATATACGCCAAACTTAAGCTCTAAACTCTAATTATTATTATCATAATTACATTATTATCATTATTATCATTAATTATATTAATTTTATATTTTTATTTATTCCTCTATTTTTTTACTTTAAGTAAGACCATTCCAACTAGAACTTTTCAATCTTTCGTAATCTATAATTTCTTGATTCAATAATTTATATATTTTATCATCAATTCTTTTATTTTCAATATCTTAATCTTATCAATTAAAACTAACATTAACGTTTTCTTCTTTATTATATATTTCATTCATGTTAGGTTTTTTATTATTTTAAACTTCATTGGAATCCTCATCAGTTTTATAAATTTTCTTAACTATATTAGAAAGAAATTACATAATTTAAAAATATTCTTAAATTAAATAAATATATTTGAATATTCTATAAATAAAAAATAAACGATTAAGAAAATAATGATAGAAATATATAATAATTCAATTAAAGTTATTATTTGTAGCATATCTATAAGCATATTTATTAAAGAATTATTCGCCCTTTTCTGTTTAATAAAGATGCTTGTAATAATCATCAAAAAAGTTGTCAGCATACTAAATTCCTTAAATATTGTTAGTATTCATGTAGAATTCAGGAACGATACTAGGTTGAATATGAGATTTATAATATTAAGCATAGCCTTTCATGTAATTTTAAGTATATCTATTAGTATTCTTTCCTTATATGAAAGGATCAAAAATATTTCGGAATGAATTCTAAATATTTTCAACTTGATTATTATTTAACTTGTAACTTTCTGTATTCAACATTTTATCAATAGGATTAATTTTCAATTTAAATCAATTACACTTTTCCTTTAACATTTAATAAACTTGATTTTTATCAAATTTTGAAGTAAAAAGAGGGAAATCGTAGTTTTCTCTAGGTAAAAACATTTAAACTAACTCAATATGATTAATATACTAATCAGAATCATAACTTACTCTTCTTTGTAAAGCTTAAAACTCTTCTAATGAAAACTCAACTGTAATTTATTACATAAACTTTTTAACTTCTTAAAAAGAAATCAAACTATCAAGATTATCATCAAATAATCTAAACAATTAATAAATGCTTTTGCCATAGTGATTGTAAAATTAAAACTTAAGTTTTTCAATTTATCTATAATATTAAATTTCTTTAATAAAGAGATTAGCAACTTCTGTTTCTGAGAACTCTTAAATCATTTATGGATTAGCATTATGATCCTTAAGATTATGAATCTAATTGGTAACTTTATTGAGATGATAATTTCGCAAAGGCATATTTGTTTATGGCAAACAAGTATCAATCAAAGAATGTAAGTCCATTTAGTTATCCTTATTACTATTTAAACTCGTTATAAACTCACATTCTCTTTAAGTTCCTGCAAACTGGTTCAAACTCAAAAAAGTCTGAACTTCATCCACTGATATCACATTATTATTCTATCCTCTATCAAGTCTGTTGAATGATGTTATTATGTTGAAGTTTGGATTTTCTGCTAATTTTATTCGCATATTCTCTATCTTTAATTTATTATTTTATTATAATTATCAACATTATTATTTTATTATTATTATTATTTTATCATTATTATTATTTTATCATTATTATTTTATCATTATTATTATTTTATCTTTATTATTATTATTTTATCTTTATTATTATTTTATCATTATTATTATTTTATCATTATTATTATTTTATCATTATTATTATTTTATCATTTTATATTTTATAATTAAAACTAATATTATTCTTTTTATTATTTTTTTTTTTTATTATTATTATTATTAATAAACTTATAATTAATTTTTATTATAATTTATTATTTTACATTTATCTCCCATTGTGCTATTCCTTTTATTATATTACCCACTTCTAGCATAAATTATATACTAAACTCCATTCTATTTAAATATTATTTAAATTTATATTATTATTTAACATATTTGTTTAAATAAGATTGAATATTATAAATATATTTAAATAATAAATAGAGAATAATAATTATAAGATAAAACTCAATAAATAATGTTTAAAAGACCAAAAGCGCTAATGTGTTATATTTGCGGAAGAGAATATGGAACAACTTCATTAGGAATTCACATTCCATAATGCATTAAGAAGTTTGAATATAATGAATTATAAAAAGATAAAAAAGATAGAAGGAAAGTGCCTTAACCTCCAGATGGATTAGAGGAAGTACTTGAAAAAGGATAGAAAGGAACTTTAACTGATGAGGATATATCAAGGTTCAATAATAGAAATTATAAAAATTATAATGAAAATGTTTTAGTGCCTTGTCCTAATTGTGCAAGAACTTTTCTTGATGATAGATTGGTTGTCCATTTAAGATCCTGTAAGGTTCCACTTAATAAAAATAATCATAATAATAACAATAATAATAATAATAACAATAATAAAAACAATAATAACAATAATAATTAAGGAAACAATAAATATAGAACAGTTTTCAAAGTAAATTAAAATACTTAAAAAACTGTAAGTTTTAATGATCAAATAAATAATGATGTTATAAAAAATAATTCATTCAATTAAGTTTCTAAATTAAATAATGATGACAAATAGTATTAATAAGATTATGAATCAGATAATGATAATAATGATGATGCTAATAATTTAGCTGAATGTAATATTTGTAATAGGAAATTTGCTAATACAAGAATAGAAAAACATTAAAAAATATGTTTGAAGGCATAATAAAATGAGGAAAAAAGACAAAAAAGATTAGAAATAAAAAACTAGTAAAAATAATACAAATAGAAAAAATTAGAATAGAAAGAGGAAAAATATGTAGTAAATAACGGTAATGAATATAATAATAAATAAAATAAAAATAGAAGAAAAGAAACCAAATTGGAGATAATAACACGAAGAATTATTAAAGAATATGGAGTATTTGAGAAAAATAAAAAAAGCAGAAGAATAAGGAATAGATATTCGAACAATAGAACCACCGAAAAAATAAGTAAATTCTGATTATGTTTAATGTCCTCATTGTAGTTGAAATTTTAATCAACGTATTTAATAATTTATTTAATTTTAGAGGCTGCTTAAAGACATATTCCGATTTGTGAAAATACTATAAACAAAGCTCCTCCTCCCCCTAAATATAATCGATATGAAAATTAAAATACTTATTAACAGACTTAATAGTTGGCTTAATAATAAAATTAAAATTATAGAAACATACATTAAAATATTGATAATAATAAATCGAATCTGGTTAGAGGCAAAAGTATCAACAATTAAGTAAATACTCAAACTTACTAAAATAATAATAACAAATCTCAAAACAAATAATAGATTTAATAGAGTTATAGGGAAGTCAATTAATCTTAAAATAATTAATTTAGAAATAATGCTTTTTACAATAATGTATCACCTAATTCAAAGTATTAAAATAGATCTTAAGTATAAGATTAAATTAAAAACTTAATTTAGTAAAATTTTAATAAATTAGATAATGAATAAAAATATTAAAACAATAATAAAATCCAATAACAAAATAATAATAAGAATTAATAATAAAATGAATAAAAGAGTAATAAAAAATAAGAAATAATGCCAAATTTTTGTGGATACTAATTTCTATATTGATAATTATAATAATAAAAATAATAATAAAATATAAAATATGATTGATGAATATGATAATGGAAGAGATGATATATTAGAATCAACAATATATATAGGAGGATTACACAATAAAGTAACAATTGAAATGTTATATGAGTTATTTGTGACATTTGGAGTAATAAAACATATTGATTTACCATTGGATCACAAACATGCAGTCGATCCTGAAAAGCTAGAGAATCCAAAAGAATAATAGAAACATAGAGGATTTGCATTTATCGAGTATGAAGAACATCAAGACAGTTTAAGTGCTATTGATAATCTAGATGAAGGAGAATTCTTGGGAAAAATCATAAGGGTCAAAAGGTAAATTTAATTAATATATATACATTATTATATTAAATATTATATTTTTATTATTTATTATATTTATTATTCTATTATATCAATATTAATTATAATTTAATAATAAAAGGGCAAGACCTATTAAGAATAAATAGAGCAAACCAGTATGGCATAACGAATCATGGCAACTCTAGAACGCTGATATTGTATAAAAAGAGCTTTAAGAAAAATAGTAATAAATAGAAGAAGCAATGGGGAAAGTATGAAGAAATAATAATAAATATATAAGAATAAAGATAATAAAAATATAAAATAATGATCATCATAACAAATACTAGGAAGAAATAAATGACTTGACATGAGTTCCAATACAAATCAAGTGTGATTGTGAATTGTAAACCTTACAATGAGTAAATGCAATTTATTTGCCGATTTTATCGATATAGACATGGAAGATTAAGGGTTAATCTAAAGGTGCAGACTTGATGAAATCTACATTAAGTTTGACACTGGTTTATCCTCTACTGAGAAGATCGAAAGTGTAAATGCCAGCAGTAGTAACTATGTCGATATAAGATGATAAAGCACCTCCATGTATCATATTGAATGCATTTCCTAAGTTACATGGAATCTCATTTGCTCAATATACTAACTTCCTACTCTTCCCCTCTATTTCTCTAAATTCACATACCTTCTCCTCATCCACTTTTATCAATCTATTATTTTCCCTTATTTCCAAAAGTTATAAAGATTTATAGAATTAAAAATTAAATGTATTTCTGTATTCCTATTTTTCTTTAAAACTCTTCAAGAAATTCAAAGATTTTGTTACTATCTATTCTTTTATATTACACATTTTATTTATATTTATATTTATATTCTTATTTTCAATCATTTCTTATCATTATATCAATTAATAAAATTTAATATGCAATCAATTTTAAAATAATTTTGAAATTTGAATTTATATTTTATTTCTTGTAAGTTTTTGTTTTGTTATTTCTTCTTAAATATAATAGTTAAATATACTTTATTTTTTTTAAATTTCAAAAAGTTGATTTTTAAGAAGATGAATGTTTCCTTTTTTAAGTTATAACATTTTTATGAATTCATTTTCTCTTTATTATTTACATCGTATTTTAAAATATTGTTCCAACGATTCATCATCTTTAAAGTATTAAATAATGATATTTAATAATTAAAATATCAAAAGAATATATTAATAATAATGATTAATAAAGATATTAGTAATTTACAATTTTTTATATTTGCTTTAGAAGTTTTCCATTACATTCTTTTGATGATAATTTTTAGCTATTCTTAAGATTTACTATGATTATTATAATCTATAGAATTAATCTTAGCTTAATAATTTTTGCCTATCATAATGTGTGAAGAATTCTTACTTGTTTACTTTTTAGTAATGAGTTTAGATTGTTTTAGCATCGAAATATAGTTTTAGCTAAATTTGCATTTTTTTTATTATTCTTTATTATCTGTTTTACTAAATAATTCATACTATCCAACCTTTATTTTTATATTTTTTATTTATTTTTATTAAGAAAACCCATTTTATTATTATTATTATTTTTACAATTAAAATAACTATTCTTTTAATTTTTACTATTTTTCTAAAATTATATTATTTTTATAAAGTTACATCCTTCAATGTAATAAATCAAGTTACTATACTAAATATTTCTTAAATAATTGTTATGATCGTAATAATTATCAAATTGAAATAAATCCAAATTAAATTTTTAGTCTATTTTTATTTAATTTTAACAATATTAATTATGATACTATTATTAGTTTTAATAAGTATTTATAATAAAGGGATTTATTTTTTGGTTAAGATAAATCCCTCTTTAAGGTAATTGATAATAATTCTAATTATTATTATTTAGAATATTCTGGCTTATATATTTATATTATGTTTTTATTTAATTTTCCATCTGTCCTAAATAATTTATATTTCCTTCATTCAAAATACTTTGATCTTAACTATTTAGTTACTATTCTTGATTATTAATCATCTCTATTAATTAATATTTAGATCTTAATAATTAACTGTATCTTTGTATCTTTAAAAAAATATAATCTTTTTTAATATTCTTTATATTCTTATTAAATTAAGATATATATTAATTTTTATATATTAGTTTGACTATTTAAATTTACAAAATATGAATTATTTTTCTAAATAATATATATAATTAAAAATTATTATAAAAAATATACTAATTAAGTAACAAAAATTATAAATATTCTAATATAAATATTCAATTGAAATTATAAAACTAAGAATCTATATTTTGTTCATCAAATCTAGAAATATATTATTATTAAATGTCAGAAAACATTTAATTTTAAATGTTTTCTTGTTAATCTAAATGGGGAATTCTTTTTTTATTAGGTCTTTTATTCATGATTTCAAGTTGTTATTAAATTTTATTATTGCTTAATTTAATATTTAGTTTTTATAACTATTCAATAAGCTTTTAAATATTAATGTTCTTATAATCTTTTTGATTCTATATTATATTTAAAGCATATCTAAATAAGTCTTATTTTCCTTTTAAAAAATATATTTTATTATTTTTTTTTATGTTTTTTTATAATTAATTAAAATTAAACAGAGTCTATTTTAAATTTTAATGGAAATCCGATGGTTCTTCTTGCTATTATTATTTCATTATAATATTATTATAATAAAAACTAATATTTAAAAATAAGTGAATTAATAAATAATATAATATTATAAAATATTAAAAATCTTCAAATAGGTTTTTATTGAGATTCCAATTTATTTTCAAATTAACTTATAAGCTATTATATTATAATTGATAAATACTTATTAAAAATTACTAAGAATATTAAATTTGTTTTTCGTTAGATTTTTTTATGAATAATTTGTATTCAAACTATGATTAGTTTCTGATTTATTGAGTTAATAATTGTTATTATATGTATTTTAAGTTTAATTACTTTTACAATACTTTTAATTTAATATTTCTTTTTAATCCTAATTATTTAATTAAACATCATTCTATAATTTTATTAAATTCAATTTAGAATCTAATTAATTTTCATCATTAATATATTCTTTAACCTTTAAATATTCATTATTTAAGGATTTTAAATTTCTAGAATTTTAAATTTCATTTTTTTGATCAGCTATAGTTTTTTAATACATTTTTTGAATATTTAACAGTCTTGTATTTTCATCAATCAACTATTTATTCTTGCAGATTAATTCATTATTTTTTCTGTTTATTTAAACATTAATATCAATTTAATCCTACAACTACTACTCTAATTTAAACAATCTCTCCAATTTCTATTAATATTACAAAACTTAATAAGTATTATTATTATGGGAAATGGGTTTAGACTATATTTGTTATTAAAGTTAAAGATAATTCTGATTAAGTTCAATTATTTTATTATTCTTTTACTCTAATTCCTTATATAATTATTAATTCAGTGATGAAATATTTTCCAACTCTTTGCTTTGATGGATAAATTTTGCATAATAATCTTAATTCTAATGTTGAGTTTCTAATAACTAAATATATTTCACATTTTTTTTGTCCTAACTAGCTAATTCTTATTAATATTTTGCCTTGAGAATTTCATTTTATTATTTTAGGTTCTCTATTTCTTTGTTTTAACTAATTATTGTATTATTTAGTTAATTCATTCAATTCTCATTTTCATTTATTTTTGAATGCATTATGCTGTTTTAAGCTACTAGTTTATTATTGTGTTCACATATTTAATTAAAGTTGAATTTTAAATGTTAATAATTTCCATCAAATTACAACTTTTCATTTTCTTTACTTATTTTTTGTTTTAGTTTATTTCCCAAATCATTTATTATTTCATTCTATTCTCTTATTCCTTACTGTTATTCGAATATTATGTCATTGTAATTATGATGTAATTATTGGTTTTTTTATTTTTCATCATTTATTAATTAGTTTTAATACTCCATTTAACTTAAAAACTCATTCTGAGTTTCTAACTTTTTTAGTAAATCTTCTGCTTGGTAATTATAATTATTTCCTATATTTTCTTATTTGCTACTATATTCATTTAGTTCTTGTTTTAAGTAAAAATAACTGTTATCCATTATTTACATATTTGAATATAAAAATTATTAAATAACAAAAAATTTATAATTTTCATATAAATATTTATTATAAAGAATTATAATCAAATTATTGATCTAAAAATATAAAGATATTTGCCCAAATTAATAAGAAACTAATTAATTTATTCAAAAGAAAAGTTTTAAATGGATAAATATTTCTATGTCATAATATTGTAAAAATTATTTTAAGTTTTTAAATTATATGTATATCTAAAAGATTCAGACCAGCTAAAACCTTAATAAAAGTAAAAAATCAAATTTAAATGAAAATTTAACAATACTATAAATACTAAGAAATAAATACATAAAACTAAATTATAAGTAATAATTCCTAATTTATCTTATCTAGATCTTTAAATATTGTTGAATATTTTAGAATAAATATCTGAAATTTCACATATATGTACACAACAGAATAAACAAAAATTCAAACATAAAATTGGTATAAATATAATAAAAGCTGGAATAAATATTGTCAAAAAGCATGGATACAATAGATAAGAATAAATAAATAATTTTACAGATAAGGAAAAGTTTTTTTTTATTTGATATTTTAAAAAGCTGTATTAATTTGCATTTTTTAAATTTAATAAAAGATAAAATGGTAGAAAAACAATAAATTTAACTAAATCATACAAGTTATTAAGTTAGTTTACATCAATAAATTTTTTAAAATAATCAAATTCTTATAAAAATTGGTTAAATATAAATAATGCTATAATATCATTTTGAATATTTTTTAAATTAGTAGAATTTATTAAAAAAAAACACAAACACATATATCTATCCCAATTATTATTATTAATTAAAGTAAATTAATAAAATTAATTCATTTCTGAATAAAAAATTAAAATTATACTAATTAATTAATATAATCTATAAAATTTGATAATAAATTCAAATATTTTCTTATACCAAGGTTAAAAAAATACTATTTATTCAATTAAATACCATTCATCTAAAACGTCTTAAATTTTTTTTAATTGTTTTAAATTTAATTATCTTAAATCTTCAAGATCTTAAATACCTGATTAATATCTTATTTTATTCAAATAATTATTATAATCGTATTGATCAAACTCATTAAAATTTTAAGTAATAGTATTTTTATCATTATTTATTAGGCTATCATTTAATGTCTATTAATATAATTATTAAAACCATTTTAAATCTTTAAATTTTTTTTATTTTTATAAATGCTGAAATTATTCCTTATTATTAATAATTATTTTAATCTTATAATAATTAAAATAAATTTGATAAATTTCGTTTTATTTATTAAAAACTATATTATCGTTTTTTAAAATTTTATATAATTCAATATGTTCACCTTGGCCTAATACATCATTAGCATCTACTTTTTAATAATTGGTTGAATGTTTTTTTAACCATATATTTATCATCATTATAATTAGTTAAAATATTGTATAAATAATGTCGACAATTATTTGATAATCTATTGAAGATATTTGCCACTATTATTTATTTTATTATTTTGAAATTCCAAGAAAATCATTAACTATATCTTGCTTCATTTAATTATATTTTTGATAATTATGATATTATAATTTATTATTATTTAGAATATATAGTAAACTAAAAATAATAAAATAACAATAAAATAGTATTAATAATAATATAACTAAATATATATTTTGCTGATGAAAATATTGGTTTAAACTTAAAAATAACTTCTATTTTAAAAGGACTCTCTAAATGAATATTTATAATAACAATATTAACATGAATAAGTATTAAGTATAAACGAGGTAGTTAATTTCCTTTAAAAACATAACTTCTTCAAAGTATTTTTAGAAATGGATAGTAAACTGGTATAAGTAGACGACAGATTAATGGAAGTACTATAAACTAATAAATAATTAGATAATAAACAGCCTTGAAATATAAAGATTTAACTCTTTAGAATACATAATAAGACAAGGCCATCCAAGTCGAAAAGATAATTATGGATACATTTTGCTGAAGGGAAAACTAATAACTTTCGCTAAAAATATTAACTTATAGAACTCAAAATCTATCACAATGGAAAAGACAGTGGACAAATTCAAATAAAGTATCAATCACTTAAAAGAAATTTATAAACACCAATCCACTACATTGGTAGAATCCAATTCAAAAAAGTTATCTCTTTTACAATACAAGTAGATTGAAGAGCTTGTTGAGCAGTTTTATTTAGAAAATAAAAAAGAAATCAAAATTTAGTTTATGAGGAAGTTGACATTTGTTTAAAAGTAAGATTTAAATGATTAGGAAAAATAAAAGTATTTGGAAAAGAATGAAAAGGAGTTGTTGGATAAATAGGAAATGTTTAGAGAAGAGTTGAAGAAAGTTTTCAAGAAAAATGGGAATTTTTTAATGAAGTTGAGTGAGGGATAGAGTTTCAACTTTAGTGAGAGTTCGAATATTATAAGTAATATTGGGAAGCAGTAAAATGGGAAATAATAAGTTGGGAAGTAAATAAGTGTGATAAGTCTAGATTAGACAATAGTCTTGAAGATAAAGAAGAAACTATTTAAGAAGGACTAAGATTATTTCAGGGATCATAGAATCTTAAAAATAAAAACTATTTATGGTATGTTTCAAGACACTGAGTTAGTTTACACTCATCAAAGTCGTTAACAGTTGCTTGATAGTTTCGAGTTTTATCAACTCATCAAGGGTAAAGTCATCGAGTAAGATTAAGCCATGGTCTATTTAATTATCAATGGAGAGGGAAGAGTTGTCAAGAAGATTGAGGTATCATAATTTATCTATTCTTTTTTCATTTAATTATATTTATCAAAATTTATTATATCAAAAATTAGACATATAAAACATTATCTTACATTTAATTTATAATAAAATAATAGGGACAATACATAGGGTTGGCAATGGTGAGTTGTAATGAATTTTATGGAGAAGAACTATTGTTTGGACATAAAAATTTAATATATGGATTATAGGGAGTGTCAGACATGATTTTATTATGAGTGGATCCTGAATTTCTTTCATCATTCCTACATATCTCACATCTCAACATGATATACTCTCTTTTTTAATAGAAATCTTATCTTAGAGATGCTCATCTATCACTTAACCACTTCTTCAATCATTAACCTTCTCCCCCTCCTGACTCTAACCTCCACAATTATCCAAATAAAACATAATCTTAATAAAAATAGAAGAAATTAATGTAGCTTAAAAAGGAAGTATAGCTTTTCCTCTCTTAATAAAAATAGTAATAAATTGATAATTAAGATTAAGAAAAATAGTATATTCATCATCAGAATATCAACTTTAAAAATAAGTATAATAGAAATAACAAGATGTTTATCAGTTATAATACTTATTTGCATAATAAAGGCTATTCCCATATTGCATAAAAGTTCTAAAATAATCACAACATCAACAAGTATGATATTTATAAGTATGATCAATTGGAACTCAACTTTTCATAAATTAATAACATAAATAATAATCAAAACATGTTCACTAATTATCTCAAGAAGTAGAATAATGCTTAAAAATAACTTTTTCAAGAAAAAGCTGATATTCCTTCTCAAATATACTCAAGATTATAGAAATCCAATTTATTGAAATCATTTTAGTTAATAAATAATAATTAAAATAAGAATAGCAATAATAAAAATAGTGACAGTTCTTGTCTGATTTTCATAACTAATAATGATGTTAATCCTAATATCAATAACATCAGTAATAATAACATTACTAATATCAATTTGAACAACTCCATTTCCAATATCAACAACATACTTAGCAGTTCTATAAACAATATCATTCCTAACAATAATTCGAATCATATCACTGAAAATAACCAAAATGTTATTTAATAACTTTCTCTCAATAGAAAATATAAAAAAAATTATAATTCACTTTCAGTCTTACCTTAAATCAATAATAATCCTTAATTATATGAGTATTATGAATAGACAAAACCTAATTTGAATACAAGTTAGGAAAAAAATTCAAAAGATTAAATAATATTAGAAACCAAAAACTTGTTACATAAAAATACATTAAAAAAACAGATATTTGACAATTCAAATATGTAAAACAATAACAGGTTGAAATATAAATTCTTATAAAATTCAAGGACTAATTTTTTATAGGATTATTCTCGAAAAGAATAAGTAGCTATTATATCAGAACGGATTACTAACAAGTTCAAAGGTAATTATTCAAATCTTATTATAATAAGATAATTTTGATAACGATAATAGCAAAATCACTATTTCATGATTATTAATTTTTATATCTTTACTTTATATTTTTAATTATCATTCTATAAAATGTAATAGTTTGTTAAAGTTCAAAATTATGAATTTCAGAAAGTCAAAAAGCATATTCATAAAAAAAGGACTGACTACAATATCCTTTAAATAATCAACAATAATAATAATAACTAAATAAATCCACTTTTACTTGTAAATAACTAAAGAAATAAAAATGAAGAAACTTAGATTGAAGATGAAAATAAAGAAAAAAATAATAAAAGTAATTAAAAAGAATAAAAATAATTTTTTAATTATGAAATATACACGAATTAGAATATGTCAGATTAGGTTGAAAATCAATTTACAAGTCAAATATTTTTATCTCCTAATAGTTCATAAGAATTTGTAAAGAAGATTTTAAAAAGTGATTATTTAAAATAAATCTAGATAATAAAAAAACAAATGGTGGAATGCTGGAAAAATTAAGACAAAGTATAATCACTTCAAAAAGTAGTGCAATGTGTGAAACTTTTAGGAATAAATGATGATAATTTATTTTATGCATTAAAATTTCAAGAAATAATAAAGATAGTGTTGAAATTTTCAAATCAGGTATACAATAGAATTCTAGAAATGCAATATGGTAAAGGTTACAAGAAGATGAACATTGAGAAATATTTTTTCAACCCAAAGAGTCGCAATATAATAAAGAACTGGTTCCAAAAGGTAGGATCTATCAGAGAAATGCTACCTCGCATTTACATATAAGCATCATTCCTGAAAATTTTCAATGTGATTGAGCCAAGTCGTGTCTATTTCCAAATCCATCGTATGACTATATTATGTAGAGCAATAGGAGATAAATAATCCTCACTCTACTATTTGTTTTTCCTCATGTTTTCTATTCATAAAACTCCTTTCAGAGATGATATAGACTCTCTCTTCGATGTCTATCTCAACATTTTCAAGGAAATCATAGCCATCACTCAAAATAAAAACCCTATCTCTTAATTTGATGATATCAAAAATACTCATTTGATTGAACCTGTTTTACAAATATTTTATCATTAAACTCAACAACTCCACTTCTCTAATAATCAAAATCTTTTTTAACATTTGTTGTAGTATCTCGTTAGTTAGACTGACTTCAATTATATTATACTATATACTCTCTTATAGAATCTTGATTCAAATACTCTAGTTAATAACATCATTCCTATTATCAATATCATTAATCAATTTTAAGGACCATCTATTCTTTAGACTTATATTCTCTTGCTATAAAAAATCAAACATCTTAATCTCTCTATAAATAACAAATAACTCTTATCTGTATAGATTAATAATGCAATAGTTAAACATTAGGATTTCATCCTATAATTAAAACTTATCATTTAGTATATTCTTACTATTAATCTTAATATTTAGCCTGATCAATAGATATTGGAAATATAATAGTTTATTAAAGGAATGAATAATTTTTTTAAGCAGATTGATTCTATTGATTCTGATAAATAAAAAGAGGCATTTAAAGAAATATAAAACTTTATATATTTTGTTATTAAGAATTCCAATACTATTAATGATATATAATTATTAGATCCTTTTATTTAAATAATATAATTTTTCCCTGCATAAATCCAAGTAAAATCATCAAAAATAATAGTAGAGACATTTATAAAGAATAAGAATTTAAAATAAATAGATAATCCTTAAGTGATAAATAAAATGATTCATTTGATAAAGCAGATGGATTACAAAAATTAAGAATAAGAGTACTTTAAAAAAATAATAGTATCTTTAATTGAAAGAATAAATGTAGGATAAGACTATGAACTATATTTAAATATTATGATTGAATTTAGAAAGAATTTTGTAGAGAATGGTTTAGTGATCGAATACTTGATCAATCAAGTGATAAGGATAATCATCAAAATAAAAAATAAAAGTATTGATAAGGGCAAGAAGAGTGAAAAAGTAAGAGATTTCTTGAAGAGCTGTATTGCTTTTTGTCACATTACAGTATCTTGCATTGAAAATGAAATGAAGGAATTGAGGATATATAATGAAATAGTACAAATTGCATTATAGCTTAATTTAATAAGTCAAGCAGAAAGCATTATCAAGAATATTGTGAGGATGATTTCTTCAATGAGTCTTAATAATGATTAAGAAGTATCTTCGTTTAATCTTATTCTCAATTCTTTTATTTATTCTCTTATTCTCTTTCCTAATAATCCAGAAAAGTAACCACATGAAATAGTCTTGGCTTTATTTAATGCTATTGAAATCATCCAAATTCACTCTAATTCTATCCAACATAAACTTGTCTTTTATTCTAAATTACTTATCTATTATGCTCTTTAATATTAGCAGAATCTTCCTTTTAATTTCCTCGATTTAATTTCTAATGATCAAATTATTAAAGATTAAAATTATTTTAATAATCTCGATTAAAATCTACTTGATATATTGTAAATTATGATTGATTTGTCAGCTCAATTATCTTTTTCAGAAATATTAAACTCATAAACCACTAATGAATTACTTTAAATTTTATTCATTCTTCAATAATATTTTATTGATTTTGAATATATTTTAACTCTTAAAACTAATATTTTGTAATTTTTTTTGAAATATTGTGCATCAAAAACACTAATAATTGATAACTTATAATAAATAAAGTATAAAATAAATAAAATATGCTAATTCGAATAAGAGAATAACTAATTTAATAAATATTTATTTGGTTAGTTTTATGATTAGTTTTAAAATTTGTGAATAGATGAATATAATATATAAATATAAAAAAGATATAATATAGATAATAATAATAATAATAATAAAAATATAAAGATGTTTGAATATTTAGGATTAATAATATTATTTGTTGTAGTGATGTGTGTAAAGATGTTCACTTTAAAATACAGAATTGAAAAAGAACAATACTTCTATATTAAGCCAGAAATATTCGCAGAAAAGTGGTTAGAAGAAGCAGAAAATGGGGATGAAAATTCACTTTATTACAAGATGGTAAATAATTAGGATGAAATGTGTAAAGTGATTGGTTACAATTTAAAGACAGTTAAGACTCTTTTGAATAACAAGGACTAAATGAACTTAGATGTTATGATAGATGCAATCAGAAAAATCTGTATTATTATATCCATAATTTAAATCAAGTATGAACATCAACAATTTAACCTTGTTAATCATTTAAAGTCCATTACTAATGTTATTTTTGTTCATTTAGATAGTTTATAGTAGTTGCAGACTCTTGTAAAGGAACTTGAAAAAATTAATTCCCCTGAAAAACATTATAAAACTAAGCTTACCACTCTAGATAAATATAGAGATTATATCTTTACTAATCTCTCCCATTATCTTTATCCTTATTGAATTTACATATATTTACTATATTATATTAATATAAATCTTCACTTTTTAACTTTCTTTTTAATCTCCTTATTTTCAAATTTATTTTATTTTTATAGTCTATTTCCATTAGTTTGCTTAACATTATCCTAATAATAATAATAATTAATAAATAATAACTTATAAATTTGAAAAAAACTGAGAAGTTTTAGTGAATTTAATACTAGAGACATTCTTTTACTTTTATTAAAGTGTCTAATTAGTGGATTATTATTGATGTTTATAATTAAATTTATTTTAGCCCTAAAATTGAATTTAATGTAAATTGGATTATTAAAGATTAGAGTTAAGTTTGGCCCTTATTTATCTCTTGGTTCTATTTCTCTTAGTTCTATTGTCTTTATGAGTCATTTCTGATTAATGTTGATATTAGATATTATTAAGAGTTGGAATGGGTTAAGATGATTAAGGGTCAAGCACAGCAATAGGTATGTTGGATTATTATTAAACTGTAGAAATTTACAGAGAGGAGATTGGTTTAGGAGTAAATTGAAGATTCGATAGACAATCCAATTAATAACATGTCTCTTAGAATAGTTTCTTTATTTCTCTCTTCTTCTCTTCTATTTCTTTATCCCCATTTAATCCCAATACTTCCTTTTAATAAGCATTTTCATATTCCTTCTCTAGACCCCCTTCATGTTTATTGAAATCAATGTAATCCAATTTATTGAGATGTTCAGGAATCAATTCTAAATTCTAATGTTTCAAATCATCAAATGCGTTATTTATAATTCTCTACTTAATAATATCTTCTAACTTTTCCTTAAACTCTTCTGTCTCTTCTATTTACTCCACTCTTGATTTTTCATTAAACTCTAAGTGTTCATTTAATAAAGAATTTAATGGCCTATCTTTTCCTTTTACTTCTCCTCTCATTTACCAATCCTTCTTCCCTATTAATTTCTATTCCAATTTCTCTATTTCATTCAATTCTTCTTCCTCCTTAACCTCATTTTCTCTTTGTTCTTCAAATATATTATTTTCTATTTCTTAATCTTCTTCTTCTAATTCTTCTTTTTATTTTTATTTTACCTTATTATTTCTTATTTATTTTTCATTATTATTATTATTATCGTCATCATCTATTTCATCATTATCATCTATTTCATCATTATCATCTATATCATCATTATCTTCATCACCATAATCACTTTCATATAATTCTTTATATTCTTCATCTCCTTATTAATCTTGTAAGTCTGCTTATTTAATAAAATCATCTATATCATCTAATTCATCCATTAATTTCCTTTTTTTTTCCTTTTTTTTCACTTTTTTATTTTATTATTCATCATCTTCATAATCATCTTACATTTCTTTTTCTTCAATTTAATTTTCATATTCTTCCATTAAATTTTCATCTTCTTCCATTGAGTCTTCATTTATTTTCTCATCTATTTCATCTTTATTATCTAAATCTTATTCATATTCGTCTTAATTTTCAATTTCTACTTCATTATCTTCATCTTTCTCTTACTAATTTTCATAATATTCTTATTTTTTAATATTTTTAATTTTTCTATGAGTCAATTATTAATTTTAATTATTTTACTATTAAAGTAAATTAATCTAATAATCTATATATTATTAATAAGTTATATCATTCAATATTAGTTGACTCCATATTTACTCATTATCCATATCATTAATTATTAATGGATAAAATTGATTTTTATTAGGGAATTATTACTTCATTTAATCAACCACTATTATTAATAAATTAAATAAATATTTAAAGTAAAAATACATTGATCGTTGATTTATTTAATTTCTTATATAACTTATTCGTTTTACTAAGAGGTTCTATTTATCAAAAATTAAAATTAGTCCTGATCAATTTATTTAATTGTATTCATATTAATATCCAAATTGATAAATTAATATTTCAAAATTATAATAAAATATTGATCATTATAAAAATAATATTCTATTTATGATAAAACACTATGATTTAGAGAAAAGATTCAGTTAGTACTGCATTATTAACAATTAAATATGTGAGATCTGTAAAAATAATAACATTTTTATTGAGTGCAAAGATTGTAAATTGAAAATCTGTTAAAGTTGTGACATTTAATTGCACTCTGATTCCAATAAAAATCATGTTAAAAAAAACACTTTTTCTCTTATTTAATCCAAAAATACTTTATTAAACAATTCGTAATCTAAAATGTCTTAGAATTAAGTATCTCCTTTTCAAGAAAAAAATAGTTAAAGTAATGGATAAAGTTAAGAAAAATAATCAGATTTTCAGTCTTCCAAAAATTATAATTTCTTATAAATATAAAATTAAAAGCATGTATTAAATACAAATTAAAAGAATAACTTAATTAATAATAATATAACATTTTAATAAACTATTCAAAATAATATCTCTCAAATAAAATATCTAAAAATTAAATTGAATAAAAAGCTATTCAAATAAAATCAAATTAATTTAAATTTATTTTAATATCATCAGAACCATTTTTTTAGTTAAAATTAGAAAGAAAAAATGATTAATAATTAACTTTATTAACTTATATTAGAATATAAAGAAACATTAAAATAAATGTAAAATATTTTAAATTTTAATAATTAAAAATACAAAATAAAGAAAAAATAAATGTTAGATGTTATTTTTAAATAATAAAAAAAAATAAATCCATAATATTTATAATAATTATATCATGATTAAATAAACTAAAACAATTTATTAAACATAAAACTAGATAATTTAGAAGTAATTTTATTTAATTTTTATTAAAAATTTAAATTCCTGATTATTTATTTAGAAAAGCTTGTAAATTGAAATTCAATCTTTGAAAAAAAATACAGCTAATTAGAAAGATTAATAAAATCCTAGAATATTTATGCAATAAAATGAATAAATTTTCAATAAATTTTAAAAGAACTAAGAATTTCATAGTAAAATAACTATAATATTTTAGATTAAAATTAATAACATTTGAAAAATGAACTTGATAATTACAAAAAAATTGTTGATAATTTAAAATAATATTTAGATGATTCAAATAATGAAGTATTTTAAAATAATAATTCAAGAAATTAATATTGTTAAATGAAAATAAAAATTTATTATAATAGTTAAATTAATATAAAACTTTAACTACATAAAATGATTAATAAAATAATAATAGTATTGAAAAAATTTAGAATAAAATAAATTATCTGTTTGAAAACTAAAATTAATCATTATTTAATAGCTTTTCATAAAATTAAAAAGAAAAAAATAATTAAATAATAAGTTAAAATAATTATTTTAAAAATCAAAATAATGAATCAATAAAATTAAATTAAAATATAAAAGAATTAAATAAAAGTTAGAATAAATAAAACATATTTAATACTTAAATTTAGAATAAAAAATTTGGAGGAAACATTATAAATTCTTTAGAATAATTTAAAACAAATTAAAGTTTTCAAACAAATTCTTTTTAAAGATGAATTTTAAAAATATCAAACTATAAGATATTTTATTTTCTTCTAACTATATAAAATTTAATATTTTATTTTTCAAAATATTTTTTTCATTAATCATAGAAAAAAATTTATATTTTTTTGTTTAAATATTAATTAATCCTCAATATTTATAATATTTATATATTAAATAAGATAATTATAATATTTTATAAACATGAATAGAAGTAGTAAAATTAATTTTGACTACACGTTCCAATTAAAATATGAAAATATTTAATTTAGTACAAATTTATTAAATGTTGAAACTTTTTTTTAAAATTAAAATAGCTTTTTAACATAAAAGCCAAATAGGAAAATTACTTAATTAATTAAAAGATCTGAGTTGATAAGTAAAGAAAAAATCTTATTAGAATTATAAAAGATAGAGGAATAAATCAAATCTTAATAAGAAAATATATAAGAAGATAAATAAGAAGATAAATAAGAAAATAATTTATCTTAAGAAATACTTAACAAATAATTAAATAATAAATAAATACAAGATAATAATTTAAATGATTTATTAGATAAAAAAGAAGATTTATTGTTTGTTGATATTGTATAAAATGATGAAATATAACAAAAATAAAATTATAAAGATAAAAAGTGTATTAATATTGAAAATATAAGAGATAGAATTTAAAACAACTCCTAACCTATTATTGAATTTTTAACTTCTGAATAAAAATCTTCCCAAATAAATAGATTATAGGAAAATAAATAATATTAGATAAATTAAAATTAAATTAACAATAATATTTTTTAAAGTTAACGAAAAAAATAAAATACTAGTTTTAATTAAAATTAAATAGTTTATAAAAACTAATCTTTGTAAATAAATAATTAATAAATAAATGAAAATATAAAATAACATCAATATAAATATTTGTAATTATTAAAATAATGTAAAAATGAATAATGTTAAAAGTCATTTAATTAATATGTAAATAAAAAAAACCAATTTTAATCAATTGAAGAAAATGCTATCAATGAATAAAATGAAATTGTGGAAAAAAAAATTAAAAATGAAAATTTATTAATAATTGATTAAAAAGATGATTAATTATAAAATCAAATAAATCAAAATAAGGAAATGGAAAATGAAATACTTAAAATCGGAGAAAAATAATTTGATAATCAAAAATCAAAATCAATTTTAAATAGCAATAAATAAATATAATAACTGGACTCTTAAAAAAAGAAAAGTATTTAGAATATTTTTAAGAAAAGAGAAAATAGTGAAGAATTATTATAATACTAAAAAGATTAAGATATTTTAGCATTAAATTTATTAGATAAAATAAGCAATTTTCAAAAATAAAAAATATAAATAAATAAAATAAAAAATATAAAATAAGATAATTATAATTTTTATAAATCTCAATTTGTTTCATCAGACAAATTATAATTAAATAAAGATAAAAATTTATCTACTATATAAAAATAAACAATAATTTAAAATATTCAAAATTTGACTTATTAAAGTAATTAAACTAAAAACAAGAAATATTCAGAATAGAAAATGGAGTAAAGTATAAATAATTCTAATTAAATTGAAATCGACTGTTTTTGTTTTGTGTTTGATGAAAAAAAAAATGTAGAGTATTTTATTTTTACTAACACGGAAGGAAATCTATTTATTAATAATAGAAGTAATTTAGAATATTAACAAATTGAAATTAATAATAATGATTAAAATCGGATTATGTAGATACTATCCTGCTAAAATTTAAGAGATCATAAAAAATTCATTAATTACATTATTTTTTATGATTAAATAGGTAATGTATATTTAGTGGACATATTTGAAAAAAAATTGAAAAAGAAATATGAATACAAATCTCAAGTATGTATATAACAGATGATGTTTTTTAGTACAAAGGATATTCGAATTTTGTATCAATAATACAATGGAAATTTAAATATTTTAAGAATATAGAGATATCTTTTATATAAAGAAGATTATGATACTTACAAAATAAGCGAAAATGATTTGACTGTAAATTATAATATTAATGATATATAAAAATCTAAAAAATTTGTAGCTACTTATTTAGCTATTTTAAATTGGAAAACTCATGAAAAATAATAAAATAGAAAATTGGTTAAATAAAAAATGTTAGCTATGTGTTCTGATAATAAAATAATGATATCTTTTGTTAAACCTAAATTCAAAAAAATTGATATAATTAATACTGATGAAAAATCATAGTACACTTCTTTATTATTTATTGAAGATTCATAATTATTGAATGAATTTAAAATTAATTTGATAGCTATAAAGAATTAAAATTTTCTTAATATAATTTAATTTGAGTTCATTTTAACCTAAGATTAATAATACAAATACATTTCTTTTAAAAATATAAATGAAATATAAATTGATAATGAACCTATTTAAAACATATTTATCAATTATCAAATTATCGATTAATATAATTCAAACAAATATTTATAAATTTTTATGCCTAATAAATTACAAATTTTTAAATTATAAAATTATAATTTTATATAATAAATTTAAATTTCAGATGATATTAAATTATTTAGTATTGAAAAATAATAAAATAGTATAACTTTTTTGGAAAATAATTAGTTAGTAAGATATTAATTTTGGGATATTTATTAATATATAGAATTTTTATTATCCAATTAAAATTTTTAACTTCTAATGTCTATAATTATAAATCGAAATAACATTATTTGGTAATAAACTAAAATAGATAAAGAACAAATTGAAAAATAAATTAAAATAGTTTGTTAGTAATATTTTAATATTATCAAGGAAGATTTAAATAAATAAAATTGTTTAATTTTATTTGAACTTTTAATAGAACTAAAAATGGATGAGTATCTTTTCAAAAATATTTTTGATTAATTTAAGGAGTAAAATAAATAAAATGTTTTTATTGAATGTATTTAGCCATTTATTAATTCGAAAAAACTTATTTTTATTCCTTATAAAGAACTTTTAGATATTTTAGATTAATTATAATAAGAGGATTTAAATATTTTAGAAAATTTAATTATTAATTGTGATATAAAAAAATATAATTTTGAAGAATTTTTATAAATTTCGATAGAAAAAAATTTAATTTGAGCTTTAATTTATGTTAGTACAAAATATAATAGAAATTTCAATACTCCAATAATAAAAATACTAAAATTAAAAAATACAAGTTTTTAAAAGATATAAGAAAATAAAAAATTATATGATTAAACTAAAAATGAAAATTACTTAAATGAAATAAAAAAACTTGAAGATGAAATAAAATAATTTGGAATTATTAGTTTGGAATATTTAAATAATTCATTAAAATAAAAATATATAGATGGTTCTGAAATATAATTAGATCATTATTTACAATTTATTTAGGATATCTAATATTGGTTTATAGATTAAAATTATACATAATGGTTAATAGAAATAGATTAAAGTAGTTATTTGGATGTTCTTTATTTGCTTTTTATAAATTGTATTTAAAAAAATATTTAAATCCCATATCTAAAAATACTTGAATATACAATTGAATTTTTTGATAAAATAAATAATTATTAGCCGTAAATTTACTTTTGTTTCTTAATTTATCTATTAATAACTTAATAATATCAATAAATATTAAATAATGAGTATATAATTAAAGTGATTTAAGAAATTCTTAAAATTTTTGCTAAAGACTAAAAATAAATATTATAATTATTAAAGTCTATATAACATAATGAATAAGATATAGTTAAAATAATATTAAAAAGTATAAAAAATATTAAAATAGATTAAAAAATTATATAAGTAATGATAATTTAAGCGAATAAAATAAATTTACATATTCTATGTTCTGATTTATATTTAAAAATTGAAAATTATAATAATTCAATAAAAATATTAATTGATTCAAATGAAAATGATATTTAATAATTGGCTTTTTAATAAATAAATAATATTTTCTTATAATTAAATTAATAGATAATGGAAATTGAAAAAAATTTAAAAGAAGATAAAAATTAATTAAATGTTTAAGATTCATTATAATCGATAACTTAAAAAGAATAAGATAATATTCAATTAGAATATATTAAAATATAACACACTAATAATATAAAACATAATTTTGAAATATATTTTTCAGAAATTTTATCAAATCTTATTAATTTAAATTCAAAATCAACATTATAAATAATAATTGAATTCAAAAAGGATAAAATTGACGATTATGTTAATTAACTAAATAAATATTAGGATGTTTAAATTAAACTTTTAAAAGAAATTTATCTTATAAAAGATTTATAGATTTTTAATAAATAAACTATTGAATAAAATTTATTATTATATTTTAATAGGCTAGCTTAAAATAAATAAGAATAAGTGTTAATTTAGTGTTTAGAAGAATGCTAAAATTTCTAATTGAATGAGATAAAAATATTATTAGAAACTAATGAATGTTACGAAACTCTAGTATATTTATAAAAAAGAATAGGAAATAACAAATAATCGATAAAATATATGTTTGAAGTTTTAAAGCCAATATTTTAATAATTAAGCAAATCTGAAATTTAAGAACTAAAAAATGAAAAAATTTATAAAAAAGTTGAATAAATTTTTTAATTGTTTTATAAAGCCCTTCAAATTTGCGAAGATTCAGAGTAGACAGATGGTGATTAATAGTGGGATTATGCTTATGAATTATTTAAAAATTTAATAAATCAAAATTAAAATTACTTCATTAATTATCTATTAAATATTTTATAAAACTATTTTTTCAAAAAAGTTATTGAAAATGAAAAAATAGAAGAATTTAAAAACTTTTTATTTAATGATAATAATAATAAAGTGAAATATATTTAATGTAAAATAAGTTTAAATTTTTTGTAAATTTAATTTCTAATGAAATAAAACATGTTTTAAAATTTAATAAACATTCTAAAAGATAAATATATTGAATAACTGAATGAATAAAATATCATAAGGGTAAATAATTTATAAATATAATATTTTATATTTTATTTTAAAATAGAAAAGAGGATTTTAAATGATATTTAGGTGTGAAAAATGTCAAAATTCTTTAAGTGAATAATATAATTGTTAAGTTTTTTAATGTTTTCATTCTTATCATCTTTAATGTTATTAAGATGTTTGTAAAAAATGTAATAGTCGATAACTTTAAGTATTTAATACAAAGTTTTTTGAAAAATAGCATAAGAAGAATTTAAAATAAGATGATATAAAAGAAAGAAATAATAAAAATATTCAACAGGTATTGAGTTAAAAATAATCTAAAATTAAATAAAATAATGATTTTAAAAATTTTAATAAATTAAAATAAAATTTAAAACGATTTGATGATTAAAAAAAAAAAAATTTTTATGAGCTTATTGATGATTATAAATAAATTGAAGATGATTGAAAATATATTATATAAAAATAATTTTTTCTAAATATAAAATAATTATATAAAAATATTCAAATAATATATTTACAATAAAAATAAAAATGGATTAGGAACTTATTAAATTTCAAAAAAAATTTGATAAATCTTTTTTTCTAAATTAAAATTCTACTAATGAATAAAAGTAAAAAAGTAAAAATAATCAGATTAAAGATTTAGAAATAACTTCATTCAATATTGACTAATAAATCGAAATTTTAGCTTAATAATTATTCAACAATACAAATTAAGATTAAGGTATTTAAAAAATAAATTAAAAATTAGAAAAACTTTAAAATTTAGTAAAAGAACTTTAAGAAGAAGGTAAAAAATATTTAGAAAATTAACTTTTTAATGAAGCATCAATAGAATTATACAAATCTCAAAAACTATTAGATGTAACTTTAATATAAATATTCACTTCAATAAATAAATTTTAAAGATTGCAGCAAATTATGGATAAGAAATTAATAGAAATTTGATAATTGTGGTAGTATAAAACTTAGCATCTTTAAAATAATAAGTGTGGAATTTAAAGGAATGTTAATAATATTTAGACGCCGCTATTTTTAATATTGAAAAATAAATAGAAAACTTTAAAGATGTCTAGCAAATAAAGTTAATAACTAAAATTTAAAGTTAACAGTAAATCATCAAACTATAAAAATTTTATGTTTAAACTTCCTTATAAAATTGTGCCATTCTTTCTTAACTTAACTAGTATCTAAATATTTTTTTATATAAAAAGTCATTAAGAATCATTGAAATAATCATTAAAAATAGTATAATTTTTTGAAAATATGATTAATTCTTTATTTTTATATGTAAATTAATAAAAATAAAAATATTAAGTTTAAAAGAAATAGTCATTTTTAAAATCTTAAACTGATAGAAAGTATAACGATAAAATGAATATGGTAACATAAAATATATTAATTATTTAGATAATTAGTGATATAAATTTTCATAAAGAATTTGTTGACTATTCTTTGCCAATATTGTAAATATTAAAAAGCAAGTATTTTATATTTGGAAATTCTAATGAATTTTTTAATATATCTACTGAAGAAATAAGAAAATCAATATATTATTGGAAATGTAATCCTGAGAATAATGAAAAATATATTAGAAAAGAATTGAATTTAAAATAATCAGAAAAGGATATTAAATAAAAATAAAATAAGTTTAATGATAATAATAATAATAATCAAATGAGAGGAGTTTTGGGCCTTTAAGATTTAAATAATTATCTGGTAAAATTTAATATAGGGGAAATAATGCAAATTAAACCGATTTCAATGGTTGAAATTAACAAAGAAGAATCTATGATTAGTTAAATTAATAAGAAACAAATGTTAAATAAAATTTTGTTTTATTCTATTGCTTTGTTTACAATTGCAACAGAAATGAGATTTTTAGAATCAGAATATAAATAATTAGAAATAATTAAAGAGCTTAATTTGAACAATATTAATTTTGATAATTAAAATAATATAAATAAAAATCAAAAATTATCGTAAATATTATTCTTAATTTTAGAGAATTATTTCATTTATAATCAATTTCAATAGTTTGTTAGTTTATTAATACTGAATGTCCTTATATTAAACATATAATTAATAGCTATTAAAATCATTATAATCAAGATTTAGATCTAATAGTATTTTATATTTTAAATTACTTTTGTTAGAAAGAGGAGATATCTATGCATACAAATAATAATACTTTTATTGATTATTGCTAAAACCAATCTTTTTTAATAAAAAAGTATAATTAAAACAATTCAGCTATGAAAAAAAATTTATAAAATCATTTCATTTTTAAAGATTCTTAAAATTTAAAGTAAAATGATTAGTGATGATAATAAACTTAATGTAAAAGTAAAAAAAGCATAAAAAAATAAGATGTAAAGAATAATGTTAAAAAAAATGAAATTAATTTAAATGACTAGTTTATGAAAAATTTATTTGTAAAATTTGTAAAAAAAGCAACACTTAAAGAATTAAAATAAGATTAGGTTTTAATTGACTAAATGATGAACAAGATAAAATAATAATAGCCTAAAATAATTCAATAATCAATCTTTAATATTAAATAATATTATAACAAAAATTAAAAAATACAAAATAAATAATAAATAAAAATTAATATATCTTAAAATAAAAACTAAAACTCATTAATAAAATCAGCAAATAATAAAAGTTTTTTTAATTTAATGTCACCAAAAAATTCACTCTTAAATATAAACGACATATAATTAAGCTAAAGTATTGTAAATAGAACAAATTAATCTTAAAAAAATCTAAAAAAAATAATTTAATTTAAAAAAGAAAGTATTTAAATTATATTATTTTAGTTTAAAATGATTGTTAATAAAATTAATAGGCGGTTTCTAAATTAAAAAAGTAAAAATAAATAGTTATACCACGGCTGAGTTTATTGCAAAAGAATAAAGATAGTTAAGAGAGTTTATTATTATATACTCCTAAAGAAAATCATATTTGAATTTAAATACAAAATAATTAAATTAATAATGATAAAATAATAAAACCATCAAAAATAAAATAGTTAAAAAGCATACTTTTTCCATATTTATCTTTATATTATTTATAATTATTTTCTTATTATATAAATCATGTATTTAATTATAAATTTTTTTATTTATATATATTTTTATTTAATTATTCTAGTAATTCTATAATTAAAAAGAAATTTGTTAAATAAAATATAAAATTACAAATTAATAATTTTTATAATATACATAATTATAATTATAAAATTCATATAATTTTTTAACTTAATAATAATATTAATAATAATTATATAATATTAAAAGAAAAATATAATAATAATAATAAAATAATAATTATATAGGTATAAAATATAAATATAATTTAAATGAAAGAAGATAACCATTGTTTGTCATAGGTAATAAATATAAAGATATTATTGAATAGAAGCCTAACCAGAAAAATATTTAAAAACATGGTCCTAGAATAGTGAAGTTATCATAAGTACTAGCAGAAAAAGGTAACTCATTGATTGGAACAGGAAGACTTAAAGTTAATAACTGCAAAATAAATAGAATCGATAAAGTCGCTATAATTTACAAGAATATCCACAGCATTGATTTAAGTCATAATGATCTTTCCAATCTCAACACAATTGAACAGTTCACTAACCTTATCTCCGTTGATATCTAACACAATCATGTAAAATTATCATAATCATAACAATAATAGTCATATTCATTATTATGTTATTTTTTATTATCATAATTATTTATATATTTTAAATTATTGTAGATAAAATCAATAGAAGATATTTCAGACTTAAAAAAATGTGTAAAATTAGAACAAATATGGCTTAAAGGAAACCCAATAGCAGATAAAAATGGGAATTATATTTAAAAAGTAAAGGAATTAATTCCTTCATTAAAGGAAATTGACAATTAGAAATTATTAAAGGAAGAGAGAAAATGGAATGAAGATGAGAGAGAGGAAGAGGAAATAAAGTAGATGGAAGAAGCTTATTAGAATTATCTGGAACTAATTCTATTGCAATAATTTTACTATAAAATAAATATACATTAATAACTTATGAGCACCTTCCCCATTTTTGCATAAAATCAATAATGTCCTATTAATTACAACTATCTCAAAAACAACTATGACGTAACATTAGTATTTGATTAGAATTTCAAGAATCAATCATTTGAATTATTATTTCATGATATTTCCACTATTAATCAATAAATACAAGATATTAAGCAATCTTTTATTTTCTTCTTAACTAAGTAGAAGTCAAAGTTATCTGAGTTTAATCAATCTCTTAATAATAAAATCAAATTTTTATTGTAGAACAAAAAAACTATTATTGAGAATATCAATAAATAGCAAATTTAACTCAATCTTCCCTTTTAAAATACCAAATAAAACAATAAAAATAATATAAGTGTGAATTTATCTAAAAAGCAATCAAAATAAAATATGAGTTTAATATAAAGCTAGATGATAAACGAGTTAAACATTTCAAAAAACATAAAACAAACAATAAATGAGAAAGAACAAATTATTCCAATATAAAGAGAGAAAAGTCCAATTTGAATAAACCTTTAGAACACAATAACATCCAATAAAAATAACTTAACTTTAAACAAAAGTATAAACCAATCAAATTCGATAAAATAATAAAATAACCCCAAAATAGATAATAAATATGTGAAAAATTTGACCCATCCGGTGAAACAAATGATAATAGAAAAAGATAATTTGATAAATTAATTAAGTTTGGAATTGGAAAATAAAATATAAGAGTTAAACAAAATATAGGAAATAAATTAGAGTTAGTATTTATCAGGTATTCAATAGTAGAATGCATTTCAACTTACTGAAAGATAGAGAGAAGAAAAAATAGCATTATTGTAAATGGAGTTGGAGAATGTCAATAAACAAAAACAAAATTATGAATTAAATTACAGTTAAATGTAGTAAAAAATCAATGAATTATTAATTCATAATTATTAATTGGAAAAAATCAATAAGAGTTTCGAAGATTCTTAAGTCTAAATCAGGGTATATGATTCCAAAATCAAATAATATTAAAAAGAAAATGAATTTTTATAATAAGCTGAATAATTCAGAAATATAAAATTATAATTTAGAATATTTAAAATGTTTATTAAGAAAATTCATTAAATAAAATAAATAAAAAAAAAACAATTTAGATTTGAATTGAAATATAATTTATAAAAATTAAGATTCATATTTATCAATTGGAAGAAAGCTTATTTGTAATACAAAATAGTTGAGAAATAGTTCAGAGAAAATTCTTTGATATTTTCTCATAAAGTAATTAGGTTTTGGAAATTATATATAATTCAATAGAAAAAAATCAAAAAATATTTAGAATCAGTTATTAAAAAGAAAATAATTTAAACATTCACTAATCTCAAATCATTTAAAAAAATTAATTTGCAAAATTAATTATTCGATTATCAATCTCAAATATTTGATTAAATTAGAATTAAGAGGAAAGTTGTATAGAGTTTAAAAGTATTATTTAATCTTTATAATTTGGATAATAATATCGAAAAAAAGTTAAGAAATAAAGCTGATAAGCATTTCAATGACTAAATTAAAGCTATCAATTTTTACAAGTTAAAGCAATATACTTTCAAACATAGGAAACCTAAATAAACTAAGAATTTATAAATTATATGTAAAATATGTTATATATTAATATTCTTAATTTTATTTAAATAGTTAATTTTTTTAATAGTAATTATCAATACTTTAATTGAAATAATATTATAATATTTTTATTAAAAATATTATAAATAGAATATAGGTTTGGATAAGTATTAAAGAAAAGTTTTTAAAGGATACAGTATATGTGTTAAATAAAATAGAAGAATATATAAAGGGCTGACCAATATATGATAAGGAAAACTAAGAATAAGTTAAGATAAATAATTCATAAATGGAAAGATTAATTCCATGAAATATTTATTAAATAGAGAAAATAATATCAAAAAATGTTAAAAATGATGTAAAATAAGTATTTAAAGTAATGGATTTAAGCAAAACAAATAAAAAACATGAAACTAATTAAATACTAGAAAATGAATAGTATTCATGAAATTAAAGTATTTAAAAAAGTGTTCTTCTGTTTCAAGAAAAATAAAATGAACAAATATAAACAAATAAGAAATAAATAAGCTATTGAACAATTGAAAAATACCTATTGTATTAAACAATCAATTCAAATATGGTTCAATTAAACTTATTAATTAATAAAGGACAAGAAATCTATTAAGGAAATGCAGATCAAGTCTTAAAGAAAAACATTGAATTATTGGCTGTAGTTTATTAATTAGAAGAAAAAAAAGAAGATCAATTTAATAAAAGCAGATAAATTTTATAATTAGAAATAAGAGTTAAAATTCATGAATAGTTTATTAATATTGGTTAATTATAGTTATAAACAAAAACAATAAAGATAGAAAATCAATTACATGTAATAGAAATGTTATTTTAATATTTCAAAAATGTTTTTCAAGGCTTTATTAATTGATACTAAAGATAAAATTAAGTAGGATAATTAGTCCTTGAAAAAAAGTATTTAAAATTATCAGAAAAATAATAATTAATATCAAGATTAATTAATTGAAATTTAAGAGTTGTATGATTTAAAAGTTAAAGAAAATCAAGAATTGCTATTAAATTTAAAATCAGTTGAAAATGATCTTAATAAAAATAAAACGATTCTAATTGAAATTGATTAAAATTTATAAATTATGTTTGAAGAAAAGTAGGAAATTTAAGAGAAGTTTATTTAAGCCAAAGAGTAAAATAAATAACTTGAAATAGAGCTAAATGAAAATTAAAATGAATTAAAAAGAAAATCTCATCATTATGAAACTCTTAATGAAAATTTGAAAGCTAAAAACTCAGAATTTATATATTAAATAGATTAATTAAAAAAAAATATTATGAGTAATGAAAATATAATCAGTTAATTAAAACATGAAAATTAAGTTTCTGAAAATTAACTCAGAGAAGATATTCAATAATCTGAAAACAGAATCTAAGAGTTGCAAAGTCAAATAATTATTTAAGAAAGCAAAATATTAGACAAACAAGATTAAATAGAATAAATTTGGTAAGAAAACAATAAAAAAGAATAGGAATTACTAATTTTGTAACAAAAAATACAAATAATGTTGGATTAACAAGACAGAGATAAATCATTAAACCAATCTAAAATATACAATTTAGAAACTTAAGTATAAAAATAAATTTTTATTTTAGATTGAGTTTTTAAAGGCTGAAAATAAATCAATTAGAGAGGAAAACTAGATTAAAAACTTAACTATAAATGACATGAAAAACACTCAAAATTAAAGGAATAATAATAATTTGAGATAGGACCAATTTTTGAATAACAGTAATTTCGAAATCAACGAGAATAGTTTAGATTTTAGAATTTAGAGTGAAATTCTAGGATAAACTTAATAAAAGTTAAAACAAAATACTTCCATTACAAAAATACTCATTCAAAATAAAGATCAAAGATCATTTGATTACAAGTCTATCGATTTCCCAGACCGTCTAGAAAAACAGAAATGTATTTATTTTTAAAAATATTGTTTATATTTATTATAATATTTATATTAATTTAAATTTTATATAATAATATTAATAATAAATATAATTATATATAATTTTAAATTATATAGAAAATGACTTGGAATCTTCGACAGAACAGATGAACCACAGTCAGAAAATGACATAAGTCTAAAATGAATTAAATTAAATGAAAAAACAAAGGTCATAGCTTAAAGATAGCATTTAATAGCGAATTTCAAATCTCACAAAAAATATGCAAGATTAATCTTGATTATTATTTATAAATATTTATCAATTTATTGTCAGAGATTTTTTCAATTCCTTAAATACATTTTATTTTCTTATAACTGTATTAATCTATTTTGATTTATTAACCCAGTGTCTAAAAACTAATTTGAAATTAAAAAAATCATTTATAATTGTATTATCTTTAATTAATTTTTCCCTTTTAATTTTATTTTTATCAATCATACTTTTTCTGAAAAGCTTTTTACCGAAGTTTTTATCTAATAACTTTTAATAAACATTTTTGTTAAAATCTTTTAAATAATTCATAGTTTATTCGTTATCTTTATCTTCATAAAATTCTCAATATTAAACTTTTATTAATTAGAATAAAAAATCATTGAAATAAACATATCCATCATCCTATTTAAGTTAAAATTAAGATATTATTTTTAAAGCTTTAAGTTTATTTTAATACTTTCTTTTATTATATTACTCAGTATCCTCTAAAATTTTTTTGGATTATATTGTTTTATGTAAATATTCATCATCATTTATGAAAAAAATGTTTTCTAAAGGTTCTTTTTAGTAACCTTAAAATATAAAATTACATATAAATATGTAATAAATTAAATATAATTATAAAAAAAATATTGATTTTTTAATAAATAAAAATTATGAAAAATATATTTACCAACTCCTAAAGGTGGTTATAACATTAAAACTATATCAATAATATAGATTTATTTAATTTTTTGACCTTGATTATTATGGAAATCGAATTAGTTCCAAACATTTTTAATTTCTTCAAAAGTTTCTTGATAATAGATAATGGGATTATGAAAATTATAAAAATGATATTCAAATTCTCTGATGATGACTAACACAAATAAGTTTTAGAGTATGTATTAAATTATGACTATTAATGCTATGAAGTATAAACTATACCATTTATTTACAGTCATACAGTCATACATTATGTCATTCCAATTTTCACCTGTTGACATTCGGAATACCATTAAAAAACTATTTGATAAGTTTTAAAAGTTATAATACACTCCATCTATCACATTTCCTAATTAGTTAAAAATATGTAATAATAAATATATATTTTTATAATTATATTATCTTTATTAATTATTTAAATTAATGAATTACCTAAAGGAATTTCATCTAAAATATTGTTAGCGAGTACGGCAAAGATATAAATAAACAAAAAGTTTAAAGCCAGAATATTAAGTACAGAAGGTAGAATATTAATAGTGGTTATAATGAGATTAAGGAGACTTTTAAATCTAACAGCTATTCTAAATATTCTAGATACTCTCAATACTCTCAAGGCTCTTGAAATGTCCATTATATCATTAAAATTATCGTTCTATAAGAAATATATTATAATCTCAAATAATCTACAATTAATAAATATTATTTACGATAATAATCCAAGGCAGAAATCAAACTAATTTTGTTTAACTTTAAAGTAGTTATATCCATCTGCGATGATTTTGATGATAGCTTCAAATAGAAAAATAAAGTTGAAAATACAGTTAACGATTTCTAATTTCCTAATATTGTTTTCTGATTAAGATTCATAATCAAATCCCATTAAAGTAATATTGATAATAATGAGAATCAAAATAAGATTATCAAAGATGGATCGATAAGTGATAAGATGTTTAACCTTTATTCTGAATGGATTTAGAATAGGCTTATAATATTAATAATCAGGTTTAGTTTTGATTATTTTATTGCATAGTTGAATCCAATTGAGAACTGACTAATCATTATGTTGACTTTATAAAAGTTAGTGTTCTGCAAGAGAGAAGTTAAGGAACACTACTCCTACAAAGAGATCAACAAAGAAGAAGGCACAGAGATACACAATAGATGAAATATAAAATAGAATGTATTCATTATCGTTATATTATGGTCCATTTAAAGTTCCATCCATAAACTTATATACATAGTCATTCCAACCTTCCAACGTCGAGAAAGAGAACAGGGTCAGCATTGCTACCAAAATATTATCCATGTTATACCCGTAATTCACATAACTACTCATGTAATCCTACTCATTATTATTATTATTATATCATTATTATTATTTATAATTTTATTATTTATTTTTATCTTATTACCTTTTCACATTATGATTTATTTATATTATAAATATTCGTTTGATTCGTATTATTAGAATTGAATTTACAATATCCCATTTTATCCTTGACAAGACTAACTCCAAACATTCCAATCATAATCCAACAAAGAATAATAAAAAGACTAACATTTAAAATGCCTTTAAAACTATTTACCAATGCTTAAATTACAATACTCATCTTCTTATTCTTGCTTATTAATTTTAATGGTCTTAAAACTCTCAATATCTTAATTATTTTTAATTAATCATTCTATTGTCCGTTATTATTGTTTACTATAAAATATATCTCTATTAAACTTATTAAAACTACAAAGAAATCTAGACGATTCCAATTTTCTCTTAAGTAACTATTCTTATCCATCACAAACCCTTAAGATATTATTTTTAGTATAAATTCTAATAAAAACACTGACAAAAAAAAAATATTTATATTATCAAACAAATATTTTATTGATTTATTAGATTATTAATTATTAATATCTATGGCTACTAAAATTGAACTAAAAACGATAATAATTAATATAAAGTATTCAAAAAATTTATGATTAGTGATTTTGTAACATAATTTCCTAAATGGATTTTGTTATGTGAAAATATATAGACTTTGATAACAATATGAATTTTAAAAATAAACATATTAGTGCTATTTTTTGTTATTTTTGTGATGATTTTATTTAATTTTAGAGAAAAAATTATGTGGATATTAGAATAGATTATTAGATTATTAAGATTAACATAAGATTTCATCATATAAATTTTCTTGATGTGGATTGAGTAGATCTTGATCATCGAAACCTTGCAATAGAATTCCTTAGAAGAGATCACTGAGTATGTAAGCAAGAATGTATTAAACAGAAATGAGATATATCATAGTTAAGTAAACATTGACATCGGTTGAAGCAAGAGTTGCATACATAATTTCATTCCAATTCTCAACTAACATCATTTAGAAATTAGCAAAGAGGGCACTGCCAAAAGTATCAAAACTCTAACGGAAATAGAGATCCTTACCATTTGTCCTTTTAAGATTATCCTTATACAGAGTCATTCCTATTTAGGATAGCATA
>Ga0315908_10000327_pt1 | contig 38167 bp, 14 predicted proteins | sample LakEriMetagenome_12_FD_203520 | JGI IMG/M metagenome (GOLD analysis project Ga0315908, IMG submission 203520) | Freshwater fungal communities from buoy surface, Lake Erie, Ohio, United States - Buoy 4 MA124 | ecosystem: Environmental > Aquatic > Freshwater > Lake > Lake biofilm | place: USA...
ATAATTGTAATTTTATAAAATGAAAGATTAAAATTAAAAATTGTATTAAGATTAATTGTCAAATTAACAAAGATTAAAAGATGGGTTATTCAAAAAATTAGAAGAATAGAAATTATTTTAAGAATAATAAAGAAGGTAACTTGAAGATTTAAGAGAACAATTAAGAAATGAAGAAAAAGAAGAAAGAGAAAGATAACAAGAAATAGAAAATCAATTGAAAAAGGAATAATAAAAATAAGAAAATAAAAAATGGGAAACATTTATGCTTTAATAAAAACAGTTGAATTTATAGGAAGAAAAAAGAAAAGAAGATTTAATTAAAAGATCAATGGAGGAAAAATTTTAAATGGAAAATGAAAAAGAAAAATATATTCTACTGGAAAGAAAAAATAAAGAGATATAATTGAAATAATAAGTAAATAATAATATAAATAAGTTTTTAATAAAAATTTATAATAATAATTTAAAAATATAACTAATAATAATAGATCGAAGAATAATGGAAAATAAAGTAACAACTGTTCTAGTAAGAAAAACAAAATGACTTATAATTTGAGAAATATCTGGACAAATAAGAATAATTTAAATAGGAAATAATATAAAGGGAGAAAGAAAGACTGCTAAAAGAACATACATTAAATCTATAAGGATTTTTGCCTAAAGGGATGATTGATTCTAATTACAAGTCTTCTCCTCTAGTGAAACAACATTTAAAGTCAAACGTCAAGATATTTTGAGTCATTAATTTATTATTATTATTATTATTATTATAATATTCTCAGTTATTTATATAATTATTAAAATTCTTCTTACATAATAATTTTAATAAAAATGTCATATATTTGAATTTCTGACTATTTCTTTGAATTTTCGGTTGTTTTCTATATCATCTTTAAGATTCTATTCGCCCACTTCTATTAAATCTAAGACATCATCCATTAAATCCTAAAAATTATTTAATTATTTTACCGTTTCTTTGAATTTATTAAGTTCTGTTATCTTCTCTTACAAAGAATTAATCTGTTTATCAATATCTTATATTATCTTTTTCTTCTTTTAATTCATATTCTAATCTTAATCACTTTCTAATTCTCTCTCCTATTCATCTTCAATTTAACTAAAATTCTTCTCTAATATATTTTTCACTAATTCTTCTACGTCTATTTATTTTTATTGTACTTATTTATAAATTTTATCAAACTTTGTAAACTTTGGTTTTTTATTCATAATATTTGATTGCTCAAATTTTTTATTCATTTTTTCTAATAAATTACTCGTTTCTTCAATTTATTAATCATCTTTGTTTTTCTTTTTATTGTTGTTCTTTTTTTTCTTTTTTTTTTATTAATTTTGTTCATTTTCTTATACTTATTAATTTTAAATTGATGATTCCAAATGATTTGAATTGAATTATTATAATTGATCTTCCATATTAATAATAAAATATATTATAAAAATGATATTTTATAATATGGATTATAAAAATAGAGTATGAATGCTTAAATTTATTATTTAATATCATAATAAATTTAATATTATTATTTAGATAAATATTTAATAATATTAATAACATATAACAAATATTTGATAAAATATTAAGTTATTTAGCTAAATATATTTTATAAATAATAATGATAATAAAATAAAAAAGATCAAAAGTTAGAATGATCTTGAATTAAATTAGCATAAAGTGGTAGAAACTTACTTTGATGAATAAAGTAAGACTTAATAGTATCTTGAGAAAAGTAATCGACCATAGACTTAAGTAAGAAATTGAAATCAAGATGATCGATAGCAAAACTAATAAAAACAATTTAATTAGATTAAGCAATCTAAGAATAAAGGACACTTAACTAACTTACATTGATAGCAAAAGCACAAATAAGACTCTTAACAAGATCCTTTCTTTGAAACTGATTCTAATTATTAAGAATAGCTTTGACCTTTCCAAGAGAAGCAGCAATGATGTCCTTAGGCAACAATTTCATCTTATCTCCATAAATATCTCCGACTGTCATATCAACTTGAGTGTGATCCCCATTAATACCATCCTAAATAGCCTCCTCAATGCTCTTATAATCAGTCGACATCTTAATTATGCTTTCCAAAGTATTTTCCCCTATGAATGACCCTCCCAATTTCTCATACTCTTTTTCCTTATCTCCAAATATCTTGTAAATGCTTATACCTGATTTTATGTTCACTAAAATATAAGGGTATTACATTTTTTAATCTATCATCTATTTTTCAGCCCATATTTCTTTATTTAATTAATTGAACATTGTGTTCCCTATAAAGTTTTTGAATTAGTATAGTTTTTTATTATTTATCAATATATCTATCCCTATTTTGCAATTTATTATATGTTTGCTTTTTATTTCTTTTAATTGAATTTTTTAATTATATTATTATATTTTCTTTCTAAATTTTTCAATAAAATTTTTTGTTTAATATCCGGTCATATACAAATCATATTTATCCCCTTCTAATTGTTATATATATACTTTTATTTAATCATCTTCTAGTATATTATCGAGTTAATTATATTATAACTGAAATAAATCTATATTATTTTATAAGATAATATTTTCTTCATTTTTTTTATTATTAGTTATTAAGTCTAAATCTATTTTGTATTATAATATCTTACTATCTTATAAGTTTTAACATATTATTTAAAAGGACTTTTTTAATTTTTCATCCTATATTCCTATTTTTATTAAAAAATCATCAACATCTACAGTTAATTTGTTACCCATAATAGATTTTTATATTTTAAAATTTAATCATAAGTATTATAAAATATATATATATAAATATAATTCAATTCTCTTTTTATCAGTAAATATTTTTTTTATTTATTTATTTTGAATCTACATATTAATCATATTCATTTTAAATATTATTATTATTTAAATATGGTTTAATATTTTAAATTTGATTAGTTTATTTTTAATTTTTATTTGCTTAGTTTTAATAACAATTATGATTATAAATGGCTTATTAAACATACTATTTATTTTTTATTAATTAATTTGCATTTATTTAAAAAATATTACTATTATTTTTCACTTATTAAATATTTTATTAAATATTCAAACTACCATTTGTTTATTTTCTTTATAACTTATATGGAGATTACGATTAATTATATAGTTTATCATTTTATAAATAAATCTTATTCTATAATAATGAATTATTTCTTATAATTTATTATTATTTTTATGAGTTCTTTATTAATATTTCATAAATTTTATCTTTATTAAGCTTTTTACTTTATTATATTTTATTTTTCTAATTATGTAAATTAATACAATCTTAATTTTTAATTGAATTTAAACTACTATCATTTGAAATTTATAATAAATCATAATTTCAATTTCTCGGAAATTAATAATTTTTATTTGATTTTTTAAATTTATCCTCTATTTTTTTTATATCTTAATTTGTAATTTATGCAATCTGATAAACATATTATTTTTTCATAAATTATTTTATTTTATTTAAAATAAGTATTATGATTATATTTTAAATAAAATAACTTAAAATTATATTTAAAAAACAGAAAAAATATAATATTTATAAGCTTTTTAAATTTTTTAAACTAAAATAGTAAAATAAAATTTAAAATAAACAAAATAAAGGATAAAAAATTTTAAAATGAATTATATAATATAAAATTTAAATATAAGTCATAAATTTTTGAATGCATTTCCTACTAACGCTCCCAAGATTCCTCCAATAATAGGTCCCAAAATAGGAATGAATGAATATTTCCACATAGAAGTTCCTTTATCCTTAATTATAAATATCTAATGACAAATCCTTGGCACCAAATCTCTAGCGGGATTAACCGCATTTCCAGTAGCTCCTCCAATGGCCAAACAAATACAAAAAAGCACAATTCCCATGAAAAAAGGCACATTTTCAGGATAAACCTTGCTAGACAAAACAACACATAAAACCAACACAAAAGTACCAATCAACTCTCCAATAAAACAATTCAAATAATAACTGTTTTAAGGCACAGTGCAGAAAGAACTCAACACGTCATTCTGCCAATTCTTTATCTTTAACTTATTGTCCTCAACATTCATATTATTAAGCAATTCATACTCATTAACCACCGAGTGTTAGTAAAACTTATAATAGCATAAATAAACCATGATTTATCCAATAAAAGCTCCTATAAATTAACCCAAGAAATAAAAGATAATTTGACCTGGAATTACTTTATTAATACATGCTAACCCAATAGTGACTGCTGGATTCAAATGAGCACCTGTTTATTAGACACAACTATTAATAGCAATCACTAATGCTGCTGAGTATCCCATTGATCCCATTAAATATCCTCCTTGATGACCTTTAGAGTTCTTTAGGTTTATATTCGCTATAGTTCCATTACCTAGCATCACCAGAAGCATTGTCCCAATCAATTCACCTACGAATATTTAATTATCAGATCCCATTTTTATCTTTTTTTATTTATTTTATCTTTAGGCCTATAACTCTATTTTATTTTTATATTATAACTTATATTCATATAATATCATTGTTTTTTAAGTAAATATTTGTTTATATTTTATAACCACGTTTTATGAGTTTATATACTATATTTTGTTGTTAAATTAGAACAAACGCTATTAAAATCATTAAAATTTGTAGAAGTTTAAAAAAATCTGTTTTTATAATTGCTAATAGAATTATATTATTTCTAACTATTATGACTATTTATAATACTTTTTTTAAATTAATTATTTTCCTTATAAATATTTACTTACCTATAAAATAGACTGTCATTTATAGATTTGTTTCACAATTATTCTTAAGATCTTATACTTAAATTATGATTATTTCTTAAAAATAAATGGCTTTAATTTTTATTTTATTAATAAAATCCATTATAAGAAGAATATTAGTTATTTCTAATAGGACTAGTATACTAAATTTCTTCTATTTCTTATAAATTTTGACTTTAAGTTTCATCTATATAATCATTATTATTATCTGATAATTCTTCTTAAACTTATAAATTTTATTCAAAAATAATAGAATCTGTATTAACTTATTTAAACTATATTTCTTATTTTTAATATTCATTTAATAAATTTTTTATATTATTTATCTCACATTTTTCATTTTACATTTAAAATATTATTTATTATAAAATTTATTTTTTTTAGCCTACAAATTTAAATAATTTATCAATCTAATATTTTTTATCCATTAATTTTTCATTAGCTTAATCTATATTTTTTTAAATTTTCAATATTAATTTTTGTTTATAAACATTATTTTTATTGTCTTAATTAATAATTTATTAAAGAAATTAAGTTCTTTTTATCTTAATTTATTTCTATTATAAAATTATTTATTATTTCTTATCATTTAAATTATTTATTTATAATTATAATTATTTTTCTTCTTCTTATACTTTAAATTTTATTTTTAATAATATCTATTTATTTTTAATCTTATTTTGATTTTCTTATTTATTTGTTATAATATTTTATTATAGAAATTTGTTTTTTAATTACACCTAAATAAGTTTTTTTTAAATTTTATTTATTTAATTTTTGTAAATTTACTTCTAATCTTTTTTTGATTTATAAAAATCAAAATCATTTTTATCTAAGAATTTTTAATTAGAGTTTAATAATTAATTATACTAAATATTATTATTAATTTATTATTTTTTAATAGAGTAATTTTATTTTATCTTAATTTAAAAATCTTTGATTTGATTTTATAACTACTATCTATAATTTTAAATATATTATTAATTTATTATTTTTTAATCCTTTATTTACTATTATACTTCAATATTACTTTATTCTATTAAATTTTGATCAGGCTTTAATTTTTATTTTAAAACCATATCTTTTTCTTTAATACTTTTTTAAACTTCAAAAATAGATTATTAATCTTATTATATATTTTTAATTATTTAAATGTTTTCATTTTTTATTTTTATTTGATTTTTTATAAAATTTAATTCTTGTTCTTAGATCATTTACTGTAATTATAATTTATCTTATTATTCTTTTTATAATTTTTACATATATTCTTACTTTTTTAAATAAAATTCTTTTTAAATCTATTCCTACAATTATTATTTAATTTTATATGTGTTCTCTTAATTTTTCTGTTCTATTAAAACTTACATTTATTATAAATATTTAATTTTAGAATTATTTTTTAAATTCTTTTTATCACTTAATTTTTAAACAAATTATTATCTGTCTTTTTATAATTATTACTAAAATTTATTTTTTTAGAGTTCAATGCTACTACTCATATTATATAATTATTTTTTAAGTTCAATTTCTATATTATGTTACAATTCTCTCTTATAAGATGACATATACTTATTTTGGATTAATTAATTTTTATAATTAGTTTTGAAATTATTGAATTATTTGATAAGAATGGATTTTTCTTATTTAAATAGTGTTTTTTTATCCATTCCAACTTTGTAAAGACTAATTTTATTATTATAATCATGATTTATTAATTAATCAACATAAAAATCATCAATCTATTAATAATTTTATTCCAAATATTTTTAAAACGGATTTTGATTTTAATTATTTGTGATATTTTTATAATTTTATAAATCATCATTAATTATTTTCGGTAATTTCTTTTTATTTTTATTGAGATTATTTCCATTAATTTAAATATCCTTTTGATGCTTATACTCTTTCACTTTATTTATATAAACTTAATCCATTGGATGTTCCATCATTGCTTCTTGTGTTTCAATATTTACATAAATAATTTCCTGTTTATTATTTCAAAAAGCTTTCCAATTTAAAGGCAGCTTAGCTTTAATTCCTTCCTCTGCAAGCCACAACAAATCAAAATCTAAATCTAAATCTATACCAATGTATTAAGCATATTCTCTTATTTCATCTATATTTGGTTCATATTATTCATTAAACTCAGTTTCTAATAAAACTTCCTAATCTTAATCTTATTCATCATTTTCATCCATGTTATTAATATTATCATTATAGTTTACTGTATTTTAAGTCATCATTCGCTGTATTATTGATTTATTATATTATTTATATTTTTAGTATAACTTATGATACTTTAAAATATTAATATAAAATAAATATCAATATAAAATTGCAAATGTTAAATATCCTGTATGTCCTCTCATTTTAGTAGGTCCATATGATCCATATTCGGTTTTTACTTTTTTAGTGTTTTAATCTGCTTAATTTTCATTTTATATTTAATATTTGTTATACAAAATTTTTTCTTGTATATTAAATGTTCTTTATAAACTTTCCATAGTTTGTATGTTAATAAATCCTAGTTTTTTTAAAACATTACAATTTTGTTAAACTTATTCAATGCAAGGACTAAAACAACAAATTCTTCCGTTAGGTTTTAAAATCATTTTAGCATGATGAATTGCTTCATAAGGTTTAGGAAGATCTAAGAAAACTGCATCAGCCTATTAAAATAAAATGATAATATAAATTATTAAATACATAATTGTTGGTGATATTATTATGATCTGAATCAATAAGATGAAATCCAAACTGACAAACATCTCTATGATAACACTTAACATTATGAAGCTTAAATATTTGATTAAGCAATTGCTAAGAATGAATATGTCTCTCATGATTAAACTCAAAAGTATGCAATTCTCCCTTACTTCCAACCTAAGTGGCAAGTGAATAACTCAAAGAACCACTTCCTGTACCACTCTCAATCACTCTACTGCCTGGTTTAACATCCAAATGCTATATTATCAAAGAGATATCCATATGATATAATATCTAAGTTTTATGGCTGATAGTGTCTGTAATCAAAACCTTCTGCAGTTCCAGTATATAAACACAATCTGACTTCTTATTATTATATACTTCTTCTCCATTTTCACTATTTATTAACTCATTCATCAAAAATGTCCCTTTGCTATTCTATATTTGTTCTTTCTTGCTGTCTAATTATAACAGCTATTTTTTATTCTCACTTTCGTAAATTATAACAGCCTGTTAATCTAAAAGTACATTATCTATCATAGAAAATTATATTGATATGATTAAATACTCATTGTAATATAATAATATATTTAAGTTATAAAATGGCATTTGTTTATAAGGCAGATCGTCCAGCAATAGATGAAAAATAAGTCAATGAATTAGGTCCTGGAGAGTATCAAGGGCCAAACGTGTACAAAATAAAAAAGGCCTTCGCTCCATTCAACTCTACTTCTTCAAGACAAACAAAATAGAAATAGAAATTTGTTACTCCAGGTCCTGGCTCATATTAAATCCAAAGAGACTCAACCCTTGAAAAAGTATTGGTGTCTAGTCTCAACTAAGAAATTAAAATAATCGAAGTCCCTAAACAGAATGGGGTATTCAAAAGTGGCTCCTAAAGGTTTCAGTTCAACTCCAATAAAGAATAGGAAAAAGTGCCAGGACCTGGTCATTATGTGGTTGAGGGAAATATAGCTAATACTAAATCTCATTAACAGCTCAACAATAACAATAACAAAGCATCTCAATCTAATATTCTTTTAGAAATAAAGAGCAAAAATGCATTAATTATACCTTCAGTACCTAGCAAAATTCATGCTTTCGGATATTCAGAAATGGAAAATAATAAACTTGAACTAAACCACAACCCTTTCATTTAGACCGACGAGAAGCAAGTAGGTCCAGGCCAATACCAGATCAAAGACACCTTCGAAGTTAATAAAAATAAAGGAGCAGCTTGGGGTAAAGGCAAAGCTAAAAGGAAAGTTAATTAAATACAAAGTGCTACCAATCAGAATGTAGGGCCAGGTTCATATGATTATAACATTGAGTCTAACATGCAGATTCATAAATGCAAGCCATCCAGTTAGTTCCTCAGCAAGTCTGCACGGATTTTTGATTAGCAGCAAGGCAAAATTACTTAAAAAATCATAAATAAAAAGTTACAGAATCAGGCCTCTCTTATGGGCGATGATGAGTTTCATAAGTAAGATTTGGAGTATATACCCAATCAAGTACCAGGTCCAGGAAGTTATTTTCAGAATAGCAATTCTACTCTTAAATTAGAATCTAAACCTGAAAAGTATCAGATTTTCGGAACAGGTAGTGTCAGATTTCCTGAAAAGAACGTTAACTCTGCCACTTCTAATATTGGCCCAGGCACTTATAATGACTAAAAATAACTCATATTGTAACCTAAGAGTTTCAACCAATAGAGCGTACCCTTTATGACCATGGATAATAGATTCACTAAACCTTTACTGTCGGAAAATCCAGGACCAGGACAATACAATCCTAAGACCAATTTGGAGGATCAAATGATCAATAAATTGTAGAAGGGTTATAAAGGAAAATTTGGCTATTAGGAAGGCAGGTTCGTTTAAAATGTTGAAGAGGAAGACTTGCCAGGACCTGGTACTTATATAGATCCTAATAATTATGTCGATAAATTATAAAAAAATTTCGATAAAAAAACTTATAATTTTAAAAGTTAGTCATTAAGAAAGGTCTTTGATGGTAAAAAATTTGTTACTCCTCCTGTTGGAAATTATTAATTAGATTATTTTAATCTTAATAAGAAAATTTAGAAAATCAAAGAAGAGGAGTCTGAATTAGAAATTAAAAGGCCTGGATTTTATAGTAGTTAACCAAGATTTGTAGATCTTAAATAAAATCAAGATTTAGTTGATGAAAATGAAGAAGAATAACTTTTTGATAAAAACTTCTCTAACGGAAAATCTTTAAATGATATTTTGTATCAAAAGAATTAAAAAAAAAGAGTTCCTTTTAACACAAATGTAACTTATAAAGTCATTATTTTATTTTTTTTTATATATATTTTAATAAATTTTAGCAAAAAAGATTTTAAAATAAAGAATTTGAAAAAAATTTAGATAAACCTGGTCCTGGATAATACAATGACTAATTAAATGATTAATGGAATAAAAGAACATTTAATATATTATTTGCAGATATTTGATTTGATTATTAAAAATTATATTTTAATAAAAGGTTAAAAATTATTATAAATTTAAACAACAAAATATTTATTTACATATATAGTAATAAATTCAAAAATTAGATTTAAATCTTTTCGCTCTATCTGTCAATAATAAATTTTTTAAAATGTATAATTTTTTGTCTATTTTTTCTAAATCATTCTATTTATTCAAATAAACTTACTAAAAATATTACTAAAATAATACATTTTATTTTATTAAAATAATATCTTAAGATTTTAAATAATTTTAAGCTATTTTTAAAGTTTCAATTGAACAACTATTTAAATATAAATTAATAATTTATACCTTTCAATTGACTCTATATCCCTTTAAATTTAAAATTTTTCAGTGATAAACTATATTTTTTTTAATAATTAATCTTAACTTAAAGGTAATTCTACCATTTATATTCCAGCAATAAAAGCCCAAACACCTTCAATCAATGATAAAGCAATATTTTATAGATATTTTATTTGTAGTTGTTTTTGAGATATCTTAATCTATATATGAAATAAATTTAATTTACATTTAAAATTTATTTTTCAGGATTAAATTCTATAACCTCATATTTATTCATTTCAATTAAAAATTAATTAAATAATTCTAAAGTTTTAAATATTTTAGGATTTCTAACTTCATTTTAAAATATTTAAAATAGAAACTAAATTTTTTAAAACAATACTTCTGATTAAATATCAAAAAAATCTTTATTAGTTTTGTTTTAATAAAGAACAGTAATAATAATTAAGGATTCATCTAATAAAATTTATTAAATCGGAGCTCTTTTTGTAATTAAATAAAAATTACCAATATAAAGATAATAAAATATTATTAGTATAGTCTCTTTTAGGCGAAATCCACATAGAAAAACTATCTTTTTATTTGATTATTAAAAATTCTAAATGTCTATTAAATATAAAATAAAATTTACTTTAAAGCTTAAAATAAATCTTATATACTTTCATAAAATACGGCCTAATTTCTTTTAATCAAAAATTTTTTAAGATCTTGAATCTGTAAATCTAATTATGGAACAGAAATACCAATGCTTTAATTAAGAACAATAGTAGATAACAGATTGGTTGGTAAAATAACCAGATTTTAAAATAATCTATTAGTTACATCATATCCAACTTATTATATAAAAATTTTATTATTATTCGGAGATATTAAATTATTCTTTATAAATTATTAATATTAGCTCTTTAAGTTAATGGGTTTAGCAAATTCTAAATGAATCTGACCGAAATTCATTGTCAATGTTTTAATTGATTTTAAAAGTCTAGATAAACTTTCTTTGACTTTTTATTCTCCTAATAACTCCATCGGAAATGTTTCAGCCTCTAAAACTCTTTCATAATTGATAGTAACAGGTTAAATAATTATATTATCAATCTTTTATTCTATAATAAGTTCCAAAACAAAAGAAAGTATTCCAAATTTCGGTTATAACATTTTACCCGTCCTTGACCTTGTTCCTTCTATGAAAAATTCTAAAGATTATTTGTTTAATATTAATTATTAAACATATTCTTTAAGAATAGTTTTATAAAGTATATCACTTTATAATTCTTTTCTTTTAATAAAAAATGCTCCACTTTATCTTAAGAGAGTATTAATTCCTTTCATTGATAAAAAATCTTCTCCTGCTACAATATGAGGTACCTTTTCATTATTAGCATATAAAACATAAGACATTAACAGGAAATCAATATAAGATCTATGAGTTGGTATATATATTATTGGAACATCTTTATTTGCTTATAACATTATTTTAAATTCCTTTAGTTTTTCATTATCGATTTTCACTCTTGTATAAATTGTTTTAAATATTTTGTGTAATATATATGCGAAGGTTTTTAAACTGGTGTAGTTCATATCAGCAAACATTATTTTCATTATTTAAATGGTATTTTTTAATAATTCTTCATCAATCAAACTTGAATTTTTTTATTTTTCGCTTTATAATGTTTGATTTTAAAGTTATTAATTTTTCTTTAAAGTTAAATCTTTCAAAATATTTTATATACTTTAAGAGTTTAGTACTTTTTGTATATAAAATTATTATCCAAATGCTTTCTCATAATTTCCTCTATCTATTACCCATTTAATATCAGAGAAATATTTTGAATCTTTTTTATTTTAATCATCTTTACCTTTATTTATTGAATAATGGTTTTAATCTTCTTATATTTTTATATTTAAAATGTAATTATATATTCCATTAACACTAATTTATAAGTAATTTTAATAATTTAATTTAAATTAAGATATTAAGTAATTATTATTTTATTTATTTATAAATAGTTAATTTATTTTTTATTCAAATTTTTATAATATTAATAAATTCTATATTAAATTTTATTTTTTTTCGATTAAGAATTATTATTATGCAAGTTTCATTTTTTAAATATGAGATAAATTTCCTACAATATTATTTGCAATAAATTGTATTCAATCTAAATAATTTTAAAACTATAAATTTAATATAAAAAATAAATATTTTTAATTACTTTTTATTTAATTTAATTGATTTATTTATTTTAGTTTTCTATTTAAATCCCTCTATTTTATAAAAATTATTATTTAATAGAATTGAAAACTATCAATAAATCAATTTAATATATCTCATTAATAAAATAGATATCTTGATTTTAAGAAATAATATTTGAAAATATTTTAACAAAAGATTTAGCAAAATGATCAGCAGGAATAATTTAAAACATTTTTTATTTATCATAAGGAATAGAATGCAATATCTATTCTCCAATAGACAAAATAAATTAGGTGAAAAATTTGTTTTTATCTATCCAACCTTCACATGGATACTAAATTTTATTAATTATTTATTACTTCAATACAAGGAGAAATGAATCCTATAAAAACATTTATTTATTTTTTTTATTTCTTTTTTTCTTTATTAATATTATCTAAAATATTTTCATTATAAATATTCTTTACTATTACTATCTTTTAAAAATAATCTATATTAATTGATTAATTTATTATTTCAGTATAAAAACTTTTTTATGTTTTTAACTTTAATTGATCAGTTTCAATAAACGTATTCTCATTGTATTAAAATTTTATTAAAATATTTAATTATTTTTCATATTTTAATTATTTTATTCTTTCAAATTAATTTGATTAAAAAATTAAAAATAATTTATTTTTTAACTTTTCAAATTATTACAAATAAAACTTTTCAATTTTTTTAAAAGTTAAAGAATTATAAATAAATTAATTTTCTGTAAAAACAAAAATATTTTGAACTTAATCTAATGACGATAAATAAAGCAAAATAAGATCTATCCATTCTGCTTCCTAATATATTAGAAAAATGTTCATTTATTTATATATTAAATGTAAATAGAGTTTATAAATAAATAAATAAATAAATAATAGAGATTAATAATTAAAGAGAATGAAATAAAAAAGATGAAATTGTTTCATAGATATTTAAAATGAGGGGCTTTCTTCTTAACTCCTTCAACGTTAAGACCATAATTAATAGGTTAAGCTCCCAAATCAGTTAACAATTAAGTGGAAGTGTTTTTGAAAGGATCGTTTCTAATAGGATCTTCAGTCAGCCACCTCATCCTTTAGAATTCTCTATTGTATGCCATATCATTAGGGGTGTTTTTGGTATACATGTTCAACATTGATCCTCCATTATCTAATATTAATAATATATGATTAATAATATATCATTTATATTAATATAATCTTATCTAAGATATGCATATGTTTTATTAAGAATATGATAGAAGAATAAAATAAGATAATGAAAATTATTACTATTTTCTCCAAAAATAGCATTTCTGACCATTGAGTCAGCTACAAATTTGCAGACCAACATTCCTGCTGCCAATCCCAACATATAAGGCACGGCTGCTTTGTAGTTCTTAATAGAAGAGGCTATCTTTTATTCATCAAGACTTTGATATCTTAATAATTCATCGATCTTCATCTTGGAGGGTTCTAGCATCACTTTCTTGTTAGGGAAAAAATCAGGCACTTATATTATCTTCTTATTGCTCATTATATTTAGTTTTATTATTTCAATTTATTATCTTTTTATATATATTATATTAAAATCAATTATTAATACATTCTAGAATTATAAATTAACACGTGATTCTATAATTATAAATAATATCTTTATTTTATGAAAAAAATTGCCATTTTTATTTTATTTATTACTCTATTTATTAGATAGAACTCTTCAACAGTTATTGGAATTGATTTAGGAAACGAATATTTTAAAATTAGTTTGATTTCTCCAGGAAAATCTTTTTAGATTGTTGAAAATTCAATTACCAAAAGAAAAACAGAAACTTCAATTAGTTTTGTTAATGGAGAAAGATTTTTTGAACAAGCATCATTAAACAAAAGAACCAAATTTTATAAAAATACTTTTGTAAACATTCTAAAATATTTAGGAGAACATTCTTCAGAAGAAAAATAAAAAGTAATAAATGAAGGAGCGTTAAATAGAGAATTACACGATTATGAATACGAAAACGGTTTCAAATTCAAACTTGAAAATTTCAAACTAAATGATGAAAATAAAGATAATTCTTCTTCATCTTCTGAATTCAAAATAAGTGCAGAGGAAATCGCAAGTATGATCCTAAACTTCGGTAAACAATTGGCTGAAAAGTAATCATAAACAAAAGTAGTAGATTGTGTAATAATAGTAAACCCTCTATCATCAGTACAACATCGTCTAGCTATTTACAAAGCAGCCTTAATAGCAGGTTTGACTCCATTATCCTTCATGGGTGAAAACGCAGCAGCAGCTCTTCAAATGACCATCAGCAGAAATGATCTCTCAAATGTAACTGATCCCAATATCAAAAACAGGATCATTATGTATAACTTAGGATCTAGTGGACTCAAGGTATCTATTGTTGAAATCGGTAAAATCATCAATAACTCCACCGTGTCTAAGAAAAATACCGAAATCTAAACTTTATCCATTTTGGCAGATGCATTCACTGATAAAGTATCAGCATTATTATTTGATTAAGCCATTACTGATATCGTAATCTCTGCTTATAATGAGAAAAATACAAAGAACTTAGCAGATTATCCTTCAGCAATTTTAAAGATTCTCAAAGAAGCAAATAGGTTTAAAGAGACTCTTAGTGCAAATAAACAGGCAACTTTCTTTGTAGAAAATGTTTTGGATAATGAGGATCTTAAAGTATAAATCACTAGAGATATGTTCGAAAACAAGTGTGAAATATATTTTTCAGAGTTAATTAAGCCTTTGGAGGAATGTTTAATCAAGAGTGGATTATAAATAAGTAATATTGATGGAATTGAGGTACTAGGAGGAGCTGTCAGAATACCTAAGGTTTAGTAGGTATTAAGGGCTTATTTAGATCAGTAGTTAAAGGACTAAGAAGTCAAAAAAGAGATTGAAGTTAGTGCTCATCTTAATGGAGATGAATCTATGGTATAATTTACATTATATTTATCATATTATTAAATATAGTATTTATATTATTAATTATAACAATTAAATATGATAAGGCATTTGGAGCTGCTTTCATGGCTGCAAATATTTCAACAATCTACAGAGTAAGACCTGTACACTTCTACGATGGATATGAATTTGACATCTAAGTAATTATTAAGGATCAAGATGACTTTTACAAATAAGTCATACTTTTTCCTAGAAAAACCAGATTTGGAACAAAAAAATCAGTAGCTTTCTAACATGACAAAAATGTTTAAATAGAAATAAACAAATTAGAAAACGGTGTGATTTAAAATTTAATCTAAATAAATATAACAAATCTGACTTAAATCTATGAGAGTGTTAAGGATAACTCAAACATCACTAAACCTAAGGTGAATTTATAATTGAAGCTGACTAGTATCATTCCTGTAGAAATCACAGGATTAGATATTACAAGTGAAGAAACTAAAGAAGTTACAGTTGATAAATTAATTTAATATAAATAAGAAGATAATACAACAATTCCTATTACTTAAAAAACCACTGAAAACTAAACCAATATTATTCGATTCAAAATCGAAAAATAATAGTTTGAGTTACTTACTTTCAATCAGAAGTCAATAGAAAAATCTTAAAAATTAATTGAAAGATTCGTTAAATAAGAATAAGATATTAAGCTAAAAGCAGAATCTAAAAATAAATTAGAAACAATAATTTATTTAATTACTGAAAAATTAGCTGACGAAGAATACATAAAATATATGTAAGAAGAAGAAAAAGAATAACTGTTAAAATAACAGCAGGAAAATGATGATTGGTTATATTCAGATGAAGCAGATAATAGTGATTATTTTAATTTCAAATAAAGAGCGAATACTATGCAAAGTATTCTTGATAAAGTTTAATTCAGATAAGATCAACATTTAAAAAGACCAGAAATGATTAACGATTATGTGAGAAGACTTGAGAATGTGCAAATTTAAACCAGAGAATATTATAAAAAGAATGATTGGCTCAATTAATCTGATGTCAATAGAATTCATGAGTTAATTGAATAATCTATTGGTTATATTGATGTTGAGTCTGAAAAATAAGAAAAAAAACCATTAAATCAAGATCCTATTCTTTTAGAATATATGTTAAAATTAAAACTTGATATTGTTTAAAATGCTTTCTAAAATTTAAAGTTAATGAAAAAACCCATTCCAAAAAAAGTAAGCCTATTTATTTTATTAAATTTTAGTAAAAAAAAGCAGATTAAAATACGACTGAAACTTAAAACCCAGAATAATCTGAAGATAAACAAGAATAAAAAGATAGCTAATAATAAGAAGAAACTTAAGAATAAGAATAAAAATAAGATGAAAATTAAAATCAATAATAAGATGAAAATTAAAAATAAAATTAAGAAAGTTTTGATGATTTGTGATTTATTATTATTATTATTTAAATTAATTATTTATTAATCATATTTATATTAACAACAGAAAAATTTAAATTTGAATAATTTATAATTTAGATTAATATATAATAAAATATGGACTGGATAGTTAGTTTAGACAATGAAAAAAGTAATTAAATTATATTATAAAAATAGAATTTATAATAAATGAAAACTTAAAAGGTAAGAATGTTATTTTAATATATAAAATGAATAAAATTAATTGTATTACTGAAATATCACTTAAAGGAAAAGAATAAAATTTAGACTATATTATAATAGAAGAATAATAAGAAAGAATTATTGAAGATACTTGTTTAAATAATTGCAGCATATTAATATATGAAGAGATATAAAGCAATAATGAAATGGAAATTTTGAAAGAAAAACTAAAAAATAAAAAAATAGATTAATTATTTTTTATTTAATCAGAAAATAATACATTTGATATAATTAATCTAAAAGCATAATTTATTTCAGCTAAAGATATATAAGTCATTAAAAACTCATAACAAATTATTAATATTGATTTAAACAATTATAAATTAATTGATTATAGTCAAATTAAATTTGAAATTCAAGAGAAAAATTAAAAATTCAATATGTAAAAAAGGGAATGGGAAATGGAAAAAGAATTGCTTAAATAGCAAATAGAATATTTTGAATAAGATAAAAAGAATATTATTGAAAAATAAAAAAAACAATTATAATAAGAAGTTGAATGGGTAAAAAAAGATGCTGAAAATAAAAATAAAGAAAATTTAAAAAAATTGTAAAATGAAATTTAAAAATAATAACAAGAAATAGAGGAATTAGAAGAAAAAAATAAAAAATATATTAATTAAATAGATGAATAAAAATATTAGAATGGAAATTTATAAAAATAGATAGAAAATCAAGATGAATAATTAAGGTTAGAAAATAAATAATTAAAAGAAGAATTATAGAGAAAAGAACAAGATCATTTTTAACAATTGAATTTAATAAAAGAACAAACAATATAATTATAAAATTAATAACATAATAATTAATTGCAAGAAGAATATAAAAAAAAGCTAAATTAAAAAGATTAAGAAATTAAAAGTTTAAAATCATAATTTGATAATGATTTAGCACTTATAAATTAAAATAAGGAGTTCATAGAATAATAATTAAATTCTACGAAAAAATAATTAACATAATAAAAAGAAACTTATGAAAATATTATAAAAGCCATGAAAGATACTTCAAAAGATAAAAATTAAAAAATTTATGAAGAAGAATTGCACAATTTAAAAAATTAATTAGAATTACAACATAAATAATAAATAAATTAGCTTAATGAGTAAATAGAAGAAATTAGAAATAAAAATGAGTTATTAATATAATAAAAAGATAATAAAATAAAATAAATTGAACAAAATTATATAATAGAATAATAAGAAAAAGAAAAATAGAAATTTATATTTGAAGATAAATTATAATAGCAATAAAAATAGTTTTTAGAATAGAAAGATGAATTAGAGAAATATTATAGTGAATTAAAAATGGATTAGAATTAGCAAGAATCGTTAAAATAAAAATAATTAGAATAAAAACTAGAAAAAATAAATGAAAATAATTATAATCAAATATAAAATATGAGATAAGATCATGAAAAAAGTATATTAGAATTAAGAAATCATTATGAAGAGGAAAAAAGATTATTAGAACTTAAATTGTAAGATACAAAAGGTAAAGATGCAATGGAAAGAAGAATACAAGAAATAACTGAAGAATTCATGTTGGATAAATAAGATTTTGAAGATTAAATAGAAGAACAAGAAGGAGAGATTAAACATTTAAAGGAGGAAATGGAAAGATAATAAGAATAAAATAATTATATTTTATAAATGAAATAATAAGAAATAAATAATCTTATAAAATATTCAGATGATCTTAAATAATAAATAAAAAATGCGCAATAATAATTTGATAAACATTTCTAAACAATCACTAGTAAACTAGAAGAAGAAAAAATAAACCTAATATAAAAACAGGAAGAACACTTGAAACTAATAAAAAATTTGGAAAAAGAAAATGCGATTTTATAAGAAAGAGTAAGTTAAAAAGATTAATAGCTTGTAAAAAAGAATAGTATAATTGAATAAGTGCAAAATTAGAAGGAATCTTCAAATTAGGATTATTTAATAATGATAGAACAATTAAAATAGAAATTAAGTCAATCTGCTGAAGAGTTGGTTGAAAAAAAAATTCAATTTACAAAAGATTTAGCATTGGTTAATCAAGAAATAACTTTTAAGTCCAATTAAATCAAGTAAATGGAAAAAGACAAACAAAATATTGATTCTTAAATTCAATAATATAAAGACCAAGTTAACCTTCTTAATAATTAATTAGAATAAGAAAAACATAATTTTAAAGTGTTATAAGATTAAATTAACAAATTAGACTAACAAAATGGAAGCAATTAAGAAAACTATTTGCAGCAAATTTTATAATACTAAAGAGAAGTTGAATAATATTAAATTAACTAATAAATGTAGTTAGAGTAATATTAAATATTAAAAATTAATATGGAAAACGAAAAGAAAATTATCATTGATGAATTGGATAAGTATAAAAGATTATATAATTTAACTGATTGTGAAAAATAGGAAATTTAAAATACTCTAGACAGAGAAAAAACATTATGGCAAGACAGATTTGAATTTTTAGAAAAATAGAAGGAATAATATAAAAATGATTTAAGTGATACTTTAAGAAAATTTGATTTGACTTTATAAATGTTGAAAAAAGCAAGGATAAACGAATAAAATGACAATTAAAAGAACTTCAAAGAAATAATAACAGGATTGGAAAAAAAACATGCTGAATAATTAAAAGAATTGAAAGATGCACATAGAAGAGAAAAAGAGATTTTGGAAGATAAATTAAAGCAAAATGATACTAATGGTGAAGTTTATTCTTAATTGAGAGATTATTGTAAAGAAAAAGATAGTTAAATTAATCAAATGTAAATATAGGAACAAAGAATGAAAGAACAATTATAGCTTTAAAAAGAAGAGTTTGAATTAAAATTATAAGAGTAATAAAAAAATATTGAATTAAGTAAAGAAATGTATAAAAAAAAAATATCTGAATTAGATGAAAAATTAAAATTGTCTGAGTAGTAAAAAGGTCATTTATAATTCAATTATGAAAGAGGTATTTATTATTAAAAATCTATATTTTATTTTTAGATAAAACTAAATGGAAATTAGAAAAAGATAATCTTCAAAATAATAATAGTGAAATGACTGAAATATTGAAAAAGTAATTTGAAAAGTAAGATTAATAAAAAATAGAAAATGAAAAATTGAGAAATAAAACTAATTCGACTATGATTTAATCACAATAAAATTTAAATTAGAATTCAGCCATAAATAATAATTCAAATATTAATAATAAAACAAGTATGGCTTCTCCTCAATTCAAATTCTACAAATAATGAAATTTTTTAAAAATAAAATATTATATTTTAAATTCATTAAATTTAATAATAAAATACTTGAATAATTATATTTTATTAATTTTTTTTAATAATTTATTAAATAATTTAAATATCATATTCTTAATGAAGATGCCATATAATATTTGGTATGTTATGTATTTTTACTGGAAATTTTATTTTTGAAAGTTTCAATCTAATCCCATTTTAATTCTTTTTATCTATTAATTTAGTTTATATTTTATTGTTTGCTTAAAGTTAATTATGGCTTAGCTTAGAAAAATTTTCCATTTTAAAAATCTTTCCAATATTATTAATCTCCATTTTCAATTTTTAATTAAATTGGCGATTTATTTCTCTACTTTATGATACTTTTATCCAAAACAAATTCATCTAAATTTAATATTACTTATGAAGTTTATCTTTATTTTTGTATTTAATATAATTATTCTTATCGAATTTTTAGTTTCTCAAAAGATTCTTATTTTTATTTTTATTTTAAACTATCTTTTTGTTAAAAATAATTATTTCTATTAACTAATTAATCTGATAAGTAATTATTAAAACTAGTCTATTACATTTATACACTTTTTTCATGTCTATTAATATTATAATTACTATTTATATTTCCAAATTCAATTTTTTATTATTTAAAATCTTGAATATTAATTTATCTTAATTATTCATCATTATTTTCTGTTTGTAAACTTTTTTATTTTAATTAATTTTAATCTATATTTTCTTTAAGCGAAAAATAAACTTATTTATAATTATCTTAATCCTTTTTTTTAATGTCTTTTTCTATATCAAAACTTAGTTAACTTTTATTTTTAGATTTATCCTTATAAAATCTTTTTGCAGGTTATTCAGGATTTTAAATTTCCTACTTAAAAATTTTTTATAATTCATTCATATTTTATTGAAATTTTTTTAATTTGACTGGAAATATTTATTAATCCTTTGTTGGTTCCAAAATGATTTATCTTTTTGACCTTTTAAAAATCTGATTTTCTTATAAATCACAATTTATAACTCTTGAACTATTAGATCTATCTCTATTTTTATTTTGTTAGTATTAATTTCTTTAACAATCAATAAAAAGGTTCATAATATTTATTAACTGATTATATGAAAAAATAAGAAATTAATAATTATATTTAATATTTTTTATAATAAATAAATGCTTATATTATATTAATATTATCAATTAATTAAAAAGATTCAGAATATTAAAAATATTTTATCAATTTTTTTAATATTTCATTTATATTAAAAAAAATATATAAAATTTAAATTTTTTTAATTTTCCTTTTAATATTATAAATTATAAATATTATAAATTTTTTATTTATTAAAAAATAATAAATTTAATAGTTTTTGAGCCAATTTATTTAATAAAATTGTGATAAAAATTAATGATAATAAAATTACAGGATATAAAAGACATATTTTTGAAAATATAAAAAAATTAGAATAACTAAAATAGTAGCATAGTAATATTTGTTTCTTATTGTGTTGATAGTATGAGTGCTCTAATAATTTTAAAAGAATTATTACAAAATGAAAATTTATAATATAGTATAATCCCGTTAACAGGATATATTGATTTATTAAATTAATTAGATGAATAAAAAGAAAATAAAAACTTGAAATCAATAATCATGATAAATTGTGGCGGAAATATAGATTATACATAAAAATGGGTAGACGAAAGAAAAGATATAAGGATATATTTATTTGATTCACATCGACCAATTCATCTCAACAATATTTATAGTAAAAAATAAGTTATTATTGTTGATGACGGTTTTCTGGAAGTACAATCAATACCATAATAAGAGGAAATTTATTATATCGAGAATTATGATAATGAAAACGATATTTTTATTAATGAAAATAGTAACAGTAATGTAGAAATTGATAGTAATATAAACTATTAAAACAATTATGAAAACTGAGAAGATGAGGAACAATATTTATTTAAGAAAAACTCAGAGGAAAAAAATGATGAAGACTCAATTGACGAAATAGATATCGCACGAAAACGCAAAATCGATAAAAAGAAAGAATAATAAAAAGTAAAATTGAGAATGCAAAAAAGACTAGAAGATTATTATAAAGGTGCATTCTATGGTAATAGTGTAGCTTGTCTACTATATCATATGTCGAAATCTTTAAACAAAGAGAACAATGACTTGCTATGGTTAGCAATCATTGGATTATCTGATTTATACATATCATAGAAAATTCCAGCATCTCAATACCAATAAGTAGCTCAAGACCTGCAAATAGAAGTAGAAAGAATCAATAGTCAAGATGAACAAAGTATGGTAAAGATCATCAAGGGAGTCGAGATTAAGAATAATTAAAGGAAAAAAGGAATGATCTTCTGTGAAAATGACTTTAAATTTCTCTTACTGCGTCATTGGAATCTTTACGATTCTATTTTTTATTCTAGTTTTATGGCCACTAGGTTTAAAGTGTGGACAGACCAAGGCAAGAATAAACTCAATAGTTTCATTTGTTCTATAGGCATTTCCTAGCAAGAAGCGAGATAAAAGTACTTCAATCTTGATTAATAAATTAAGAATGATTTAAAACCTAAAATCATTCAAACTGCATAATTCTTTGGAATAGAAGATATTCTCTTTACTAGTTTTATAAGGCAATATGATGATTTCTTTTAAATGAGTGCCACTGATGTCGTTTATGCAGCCAATGCTAGTCTCACTTATCATAAATTTCTAGACTCCTTTATTAGTTAATCTGATTAAAATCAAATTAATTAAATCAATATGAACTTTTAAATGATGATTGAGACTCTAGTCAATAAAAATATAACCAAATTCAAGTAAGGTATTGAGTTAGCTTTCGATTTTTAAAAAAGTATTATTGAGGAAGCTATTTTTTTAATGGATAAAAAACTAGTCAGATAACTTAAAAATTCTAGATTTGCAGTTTTATCAGGAGAATCTTAACTTGAATAAACTAAGTTTAGACACCCATTAGCATTACAGAAATTAGGTCTATTTTTAATTGAAATATACAAAGTAATGATAAAAAATAAATATAATTATAGGAACAGAAGTAAAATCAAATTAAACCGATTATTTTGATGTTCTAAAAATATTCTCTTACTACTTTTCTAGCTGTGGGAGTAGGAGTTTAATAATATTCTGGAAAATAAAAGTAAATATCTATAAAAATTGATTAGTGAATTCGGATACAATTTCATGAAAATCGTTTAAAGACTTTGTTTAAAATACAAGTTAGATGATTTTGACTCTTCTATTATTGAAATTAATTCTGAGGATTTCAATACTTTCTAGGATGAGCTCTCATTAATTGATATATGAATTTCTTAAATTCTCAATCTTTATCAATTAATTTTTTTTGTTTTATTATTTTCAATTTCATATTAAATTTATTTTTCGTTTCTAATTTTATTTAAATATCTTATTATTATTTATTAACTTATATTTTTATATTAATGGTGTTTATAGAAAAAATATTAATTGGTAGTATTGGTTATATAGTAATAAAAACTCTAGTTGCCCCTTTAAAAAGAGTGAAATTGTTATTATAAACCTAAATGCAAATCAAAAAATACAAAATGGATAAATTTAGAAATACAGAGGAATAATAGATACTTTGAAAAGAATAATAAAAGAAGAAGGAAAGATTGCTTTATTTAGGGGAAATGGAGCGAATATATTAAAATATTTTCCTGAAAATATATCAAGCTTTTATTTTTATTAGATGTATTAAAAGATGTTAAAGAGTTAGGCAGTTTTATCAATTACATTATTACTCATTTTTATTGATTAAGCTAATTTTGTTAAATAAAATTCCTAATCCATTTTTTGATTTAATAGTATTTAATATTTGTATAATCTTTAAATCTATATTCTTAAAACAATATAAAGTTAAAAAAAAGTTTTATTAGATAATTTATTTTGTTATAATTTATATATTAAATAAATAAATCACTAAAAATTAGATATTTGATTTTATTCTTTATTTTGAATTTGATTTTAATATAATTTATCATTAGTTTCATTAATTTTTTTTAAATGAGTATTTTAATTGGATATACAAATGTTTTTCTTTTTAGAGGTATTATTTGTATATTTTTCAGAAGAATCTATTATTTAAATATCTTTAAAATATTAATCGTCATCATTATTATTTTCTTGATTATCATTATTATTGAAATTATAATTTTAAAATTATTAACCTTCACTTTCGAATTCAAAATTAGAACATTCTTAAATATTATTATTAACAGGATTATTAGTGCCAATATAATGATATTTAGGTTATTAATTAGGCTAAACAAAAGAATACAAAATAAAACAAATAATAATAACAAGTATAAAAGTAATAATATCCTTAATAATCTTAGTTGCAGAATAAGATTAAGATTAATAATTAGATTGTTGATGAAAATAAGGAGTAAAAATTTATTCATAAGGAGTATGGAACTAGTAACAACCTTTGACCTAATTATTAAGAGGATCAGCAATAATCTCTTAAACAATAAACTAAATATCAATAGTCCTAAAGCTCTCTTCAGCAATTTCCAAATGTAATCCATTACAAAACTAATCTGCATTATGAGTATATTTCAACTAAGCACACACCAAACTATCCTATTGACAAGGTCTCAAAGTGTTCTAAGAATCACTATAAAAATAATCCATAGAACATTATCTATACAATTCAAAACATGTTCCTTTGCATATTCCTTTCACTATACCTAATCCCACTTCTGCATTGCAGTCCATACATGCAAGTTCCATTAAGCTTGCTTTACATTAAGATGATAATTCACTATTATGTATTATTATTTATTGTCGCTTTATTCGTTCAAAATCAACTTAAGAGCAGCATGAACGCATTCCGTATTTAAAACATTGATCATTGCTTTACACATATTCTAATTATTGATTTCCATATCGAGTATTTACTCTAGATTCTTAATATTTTAAACAATTTTTCTATTTTACTATTTCGATATATTTTCTGTATTTTTCTTTATTGCTATTCTCACTATTTATACTTAATGTTATCAAAATCAATAATAAGAATTAATAATACATTTTATATATTTCAATATTATTTTTATTATTTATAATAATATTTCCAATATATTTATATATAATAAATGAAATTTTGTCCTTTATGTGCGAATTGTTTACTGGTAGAAGAATGGGAAAAAGGGTACAAATACTTTTGCAATATTTGTGATTACCATTACCCAATCCACAAAAAGATAAAGAACAAACTAATATTTGAAACTAAAAAAGCAGAAGATATTTTAGGAGGGAAAAAAGCATGGGAGAATGTGGACTAGACCGAAGAAATTTGCGATAAATGTGGAAACAACAGAGCCTACTTCCTAATGGTTCAGACAAGAAGTCTAGACGAACCAACCACAATATTTTATAAATGCACTCAATGCGGCAAACAATGGTCTAAATATTGACAATATATAATAAGTATCATTATTATAGAAAAGGATGATTTACGAGCTCATGAATAGTGGGTCTCTTATCCTGATCCTTAACGAGCACAAACTATATAAACTACACAGCTTTTTAGGGCAAGTAATTAGGAAAATATAAATGATGGATGTCTAAATACTTGATATTATTGAAGATCAACTTATGATCATTACAATGATTAATATTAAATGGAGCCTATCCTGTAAGCAACTCATAAGTAAGTATGCCGACACTCCAAACATCAACCTTACATCCATACTACTTCCTCTCCAACATTTCCGGACTCACATAATCAGCAGTCCCACAAAAAGTCTAATCAAGACTCTATTATTCTACAGTACTCCATCCGAAATCAGCCAACTTTATTATATTATTACTCATCAATATGTTTTCAGGCTTTATATCTCTATGAATTACATTTTGTTCTTCCAAGTATATCAATACTGAACACATCTATTTAATTATCGTTACTACTAACTCCCAATCAATTCGTTTCTCTTTTTAACAATTCATGAATTTGTATAGGTCTCCATCTGCTACATACTCTAGTAAGATGTATACGTTTACTGAATCTTGAAACCATCCATACATTTCCACTATGTTCTTGTGTTTCAGTTTAGATTAAATATTCAGTTCTCTTTCTAGTTAAATTTAACATTATGTTTCGTTTATTGTTTCTATTGATATTATCTTTAATCCTACTATAAATCCATTTTATTTATCTTTAGCCATCTTCACTTTTCCATACCTTCCTTATCCTAATTCTTTTAATATCTCAAAATCTGAAATCTTCAAATTTCTATCTTTATATTCATTTATCTTCACATTTGTTATTCATTCTTCTTTTCTATTATTATTCTCATATCTATTATTACATATTATTTTATCATCTAGTTTACCTTTATTTAATTATTAATATTTTATCAATTTTTGTTATTGATCTTAATATTATTTATCTTATGAGTTATATTAATTATAACTTACATAATTTTTTTCCACATTATTTATTATATCTTTTTATTTTTGAATCATTTATTAAATTTTATTCACTAATTCATGTTTATTTTCAATCATTTTAGAATTATTCTAAACATTTTTTTTCATCATTTTTAGCTATACAATATCAATAGGAAATCCTACTTAAGGATATATTTTCTCTTAATAATTATTTTTAATTGAGCTAAATTAATTAATAGGTTAATTTCTATTAGAAATTACATTTATTTATGATATTTAGTCTTAATTTATTTATATTTTAAAATTATTATCAATTTAATTATTAATAAATGATTTATTATCTTTTAAATTACCAATATATGATTTTTTAAAGCTTTCGTTAATATTTTTTGTTGAAAGCATATTATTTAAAATTTTTATTGATTTACTTTCAACTAAACTTATATTTGGATTGTTAAATGACTTTTTCTAATTTGTTAATGATCTATATTAATTTTGTTAACTGGTATAAAAATATTGACTTCAATTAATGTTATCTTAATTTTCATTAATCCTATTATTCATATTATTAGAATTATTATTGTTATTATTTTAATTAATAATCTATATTTGAATATAATTATGATATTAAATATTATTTTGTGATTGTTTAAGTTATTAATTATAACTTTAGTTTATTTTTTATTAAGATTAGGATCTACTGTTTGTTATTAAAGCAATATTTTTATTAATTAAATTATTATTTTTGACAGAATACTGCTTAAAAAAAGTATTAATTTATGATTGAGATTTATAGCTCATTTAAAATAAATTTATATAAATTATAAAATTAAGAGTATAAATATGATATCATTTAATAAAAATTATTAACATTAATTATAATTATATAATTAATTAATAATATTTATAAGATAATTATACAAAGTAATAAATATAAAATAATAAATATATAAAAAAGGATAATGTAGGCAAACGAAATTCAAAATTAAAGATACATGGAAACGAAAAAGATAGTAATGGAAATAATGGAGATAATAACAACTAAAGACAGCAAAACAATAAAAGAATTTTTGTCTAAAAAATCATAAGAATTAAATAAAATGAAAGATTTTGAAAATATAAGTGAAAAAGACCTAATAAACGAATTTAAAGAAGGAAGAGGCAGAAACAGCATTCATTTTGCAGCAGGAAGAGGTGATTGGAAAGTATTAGAAAGTTTATTAGAAATGGGCGGGAATTTAGAAAGCAAAGATGAAGAAGGTAACAGTGTATTAATGGTTGCAATCTAACATAATCATAAAGAATTAGTTAAAGAAATCCTTTAAAGGAATCCTAAATTATTAGAAGAAGCAAGAAAAGGTAATGTATATCCAGTGCACTTAGCTGCAACAGGAGGAAAGAAAGAAATCCTGGAAATTTTGATTGAAAACAAATGTAATTTGAAAGTGTAATCAGATGAATTGGGGTCAGTAGTAGAATGGGCAGTGATTCATTAGGATTTGGACTCACTTTGCATCCTGCTTAAGCATAATTGTTCAGTGTTAAAGAATAATCAGACCAAGATGCCTCCTCCCTTCATTCTCGCACTTGATTCTGACAACATGTCCATCATTGATACTATTTATAATCATGATCCTTCCGTAATTCATGAAACAGATCCTGAAGGTTATACTGCAGTTCATCTTGTTTCAGAATAAGGAAAGCTGCATCTTCTTTAATATCTTCATTAAAGGAATGCTGATCTCTATGTAGTTAATAAAGGATTAAATGCTATTGATTTAGCATTCTAAAATAATCATTATCATATTATTTCATATCTTAATCAACTTACTAATAATACTCTTTAATAATCTGAACTCTCAAAATAACAACTTTTATAATAATAATCATCATCAAAACCTAAAATTATCACAGAAGAAGATAAACAGAAAGCTTTAGAATTAAAAGAAGAAGGAAATAAATTATTTTCTTAAGATGAATACTCGAAAGCGATAGAAAAATATACTAGTGCTTTTGAATATGATAATTAAAATATTTAAGTGTTAACCAATAGAGCTGCATGTTTTATAAACTTAAAAGAGTATGAAAAAGCATTGAATGATTGCAAAATAGCCCGAACAATCAGTTTGGAATGGTCCAAAACATTTTTTAGAGAAGGAGAAGCTTATTTTCATTTAAACTAATATCCAGATAGTGCTGCTAGTTTCTGGGAAGCTTTAAAATTAGAACCCAATAATAAAGCTTATAAATTTGGATTTGATAGGAGTGTTAAAATCGGAAAATCATATTATCAAAAGCAATGATTAAATTATATTAAATTAATGTAAATATATCTTTATTTATTATTCATTTTATAAAATTTAAATATAATTCGATCATCTATATTCGTCTATTGATGGACAAGTACATTTTAAATTTTTATCTCCATATACGTTATCGATTCTACCTACAGGAGGCCAGAACTTTTTGTTGATAAGCCATGGCAAAGGGAAAGCAGCTAAATGTAAAATAATTAAAAAATAATAATAATTTAATATGAAAATATAATATTAATAATAATAATAAAATAATAATATGAAAGGAAAATGAAATGAATATGATAATACCCTATTATCTTGAATAAGGATAATCCCATTAATCTCTGGAAATGATTTTATAAGAATGGGGTGCATTTTTAAGTACATTATTATGTGGATGTACCTTTTTATCTATAACATCTTGGATTTCCTTTCTAATAGAAATCATAGCATCAATAAATCTATTCAATTCATAAATATCTTCACTTTCAGTTGGCTCAATCATAAGAGTGCCTACAACAGGGAAACTCATAGTAGGAGCATGGAATCCATAATCCATTAACCTTTTAGCAATATCCTCCTCAGTAATAGTACACTAATTCTTAATTGGCCTAATATCAATAATAAACTCATGAGCACAGCCTTATTAACTATACAAAATATTGTAATGCTCTTAGAGACAAACTCTCAAATAATTACTATTTAGAATGGCAATAGCAGTAGCATCCTTAATCCCCTTAACACCCATCATCTTTATGTAAGCATGGGAAATTGAAAGAATGCTGGCACTACCCCAAGCTGCACTACTTAGAGAATATCCATTTACATTATAGCCTTCATTAATAGAATATTTGGATTCTACTTAGTTTAGATCAGTGATTAAATGATTTGGTAGATAAGGGATCAAGTGTTACTTCACTCCAATAGGACCCATCCCTGGGCCACCACCTCCATGGGGAATCGCAAATGTTTTGTGTAAATTAAGGTGACATACATCTGCATTTAAGTACCCAGGGCTAGTCCAACCAACTTATGCGTTCATATTTGCTCCATCCATGTACACTTATCCACCTTAAATTATGTTAAAATATTATCAATTATTTATTTATTCAATATATTATATATATAATAACCTATATATTATATTTTATATAATATTACCTGCATTATGAACCATTTCAATAATAAGTTTTATTTTCTTTTCAAAGACTCCATGAGTTGAAGGATAAGTAATCATAAATGCGGCAAGATTCTAGGAATGCAAGACAATTTTATTTTATAGATCATCAAGATCTACATTTCCATTAATATCACTATTAACAACAACAACCTTCATTCCACACATTGTAGCACTTGCAGGATTAGTTCCATGAGCACTCTATGGAATCAAACAAACATCCCTATGACTTTAACCTTTACTCTTTAAATAATTCATTATAGTGACTAATCCTGCATATTCTCCTGCTGCTCCACTATTGGGCTAGAAACTGAATCCATCAAACTTAGTAATGCATTTTAAATAATCGCTTAACTCTCTAATCATTATATGATAACCTTCTACTTAGTCATATTTTACAAAAGGATGGATGTTAAGACTTGACCATGATAGAGCTTATAGTTAACTTGCACTGTTTAATTTCATTGTACATGATCCCAAACTCATCATACTATTCGTCAATGAAATATCTTTTGCTGCCAGATGGTCAATGTATCTCATTAGGTTTGTCTCGCTATTATAATGATTGAATATTTATTATTCCATAAATGAACTTTTACGTTCATGCTGCATTTAAACATATTCGAAATCGGTCTGCATTGTATATTTCTAATTCTTTAATTCACTGAATATTTCAATCAGTTATTTAATATCTTTCGAAGAATGAGTTTCATCGATACTCACAGAAATGTATTGATCATCAATATTCCTTACATTGATATATTTTTGCAAGAATGTATCTTAAATCTGTTAAGTATTTTCCCCAGTCTTGATGGTGATAGTATCAAAATATGAATTAGTTAAAACCTAATAACCCAACTACTATAAATTATTATCCAACAATTAAGCTAGACTTCTAATTCTATTAGCAATCTATAACAATCCTTTCTTTCCATGATAAATAGCATACATTCCTGCAATATTAGCTAACAAAACCTAACTAGTACAGATATTACTAGTGGCTTTTTCTCTCCTAATATGTTACTCTCTAGTACTTAATGACATCCTATAAACTCTCTCATTATCTTATTTATCTTTACTAAGTCCTATTATCTTACCAGGCATTTTCCTTTTCAAATAATCAGCCACTACAAAGAAAGCAGCATGAGGACCTCCATATCCCATTGGTACTCCCATTCTCTAACTATTTCCTAAAGCAATATCAAAATGTTGTTCTCCTGGGGTTTTATACAAGGTTAATGCTAATATATCAGTTCCGATAGCAGATATTACTTTGTGTTTTCTCAATACTAAATTTATCTTAGAGAAGTCATGAAGTTATCCATAATTATCAGGCGATTACACATAGATTCCACATAGATTCTTGCAGACTTCATCATTAAAATCATAATTGAAGACATCAGCAATAATAAGGTTAACTTTAAGATAAGTAGCTCTAGCTTAAATGACAGATAAGGTCTACTTATATACTCTAGAATCAACGAAATAAGTATCTCTCTATCCATTATGACTATTGTAACTTAACATTAACGCTTCAGCAGCACTCTGACCTTCATCCAATAAACTTGCATTTGAAACATCTAGTCCAGTCATCTCTACACACATTGTTTGGTAATTAATCAATGCTTCCATATTTCCTTATGCCAGTTCTGATTGGTAAGGAGAATATTTTGTGTACCATTTTGGATTTTCTAGCACATTCCTTTTTATCACTGAAGGAGTTATAGTCCCTGAATAACCTTATCCTAAGTAATTTTTGTATCTATATTTGTTCTTCTCCATTCTTTCAGCTAGTTCTTCTAAGTATTCTTATTCTGATAATCCATTTAAAGGAATTTTGTATTATCCAAACTCTAAACTCTTGTTGTCTAATACGTCTATTGGAATTATATCTTTCATTAAATCCTCCACACTATTTTTCCCTATTTTTCGTAGCATTGTCTATACTTGTTCATCGTTTGGACCAATATGTCTTTTTGGAAACTAGTCATAATCATCTATCAAATCCTTTAATTTTTAATTATTCATAACGTTAAACTCCTTATTTATTTAAAACATCATTCTAAAGGTTTGTTTTAACTTATGACTTCTTATTAAATTCATTTCTTTCTTTTTTTATTTATATTTATAATTTGACTAAAAATAGATTTATGAGTAAACTAAGTTGTAACATATCTTATATTTATGGTATTAATTATAAATATAATCAAAGTATTATAAAAAATATATAAAAAATAAAAATTCAAATAAAATTAGAAGCATTGGTAAAATTATGATAATAATTAAGCAGCTACTGAGATATTCTTGGTTTAACCTTAGTAAGAGCAAGATTAAAATGAGCTTAAGAAATAGTAAGAGCATTGATATCTTGCTATAAAGCATTAAGAGCAGCTTCTCTACAAACCAAAACCACTTCAGCTCCAGAAAACCCCTTTGTTTTTTCTACAAGCTATGCTATATCAATCTATTAAATATCAATAGGCATTTTACGAATCATGTTAGAAATTATTTACTTTCTGCAATGATCATCAGGAGGTGGAATATAAATAAGTTTATCAAATCTTTCAGGCCTAATCAATGCTTTATCTAAAATATCAGGTCTATTAGTAGCTCCTATAATAATAACTCCATTTAATTATTCAATGCCGTTCATCTCAGTTAATAACTGAATCAACACCCTTTCATTCACATCGGATGAATCACTTCTCTGACCTGCTATTGCATCTATTTCATCAAAAAATATCACACAAGGACTACACAATTTCGCTTTTCTAAACAATTCTCTTATTGCCTTTTCGCTATCTCCTACATACTTACTAAACAATTCTGGTCCTTTTATTGCTATGAAATTTAGTTTCGATTCGGTTGCTATTGCTTTTGCTATCATAGTCTTACAACAACCAGGAGGTCCATACAATAAAATACCTTTCGGACTGTTGATACCCATCCTTATATATGCTTCAGGATATTTTAATGGTTTTTCTATTACACTCCTTACTTCTTCTTTTATTTCTTCATATCCTCCAATATCACTCCAATATACTTTTGGTATTTCCATCAAAATATCTTTTAAACCTGATGGTTGAATTTCACTTAAGCATTCTTCTATTTCCTCTTTTGTTATAATTAGTTCATTTTTATCTCTATTTTTATTTATTCCTTTTATTACTGACTCTCTTACTAATAACTTTATGTCTCCTATTGTAAAACCATTAATACTCATATTTATATCGTCAATATCTTTTTCATTTAACTCATTTTTATTTCTATCTAAATAAAATTTTAGTATTTATTTTCTAAATTCAATTGAAGGTGTTTATATTCTTATTATTTTATCAAATCTACCATTTGTCTTTAATTCATCATTAATTTTTTCTAAACTATTTGTACTACAAATTACCATTATCTTTTTATTAATATCTATATTATCTAATTCTTCAATTAGACATCTTAATAAACTTTGAGTATTTTAACTTCCAAACTATTTTTTATCCAATAGATTCTAAATATCTTCTATAATAATTATGCATGGTTATAATTAAATTGCTTATTCAAAAATTTCTCTTATTTTTTCTTCACTTTCTCCTAAATACTTTTTATTAATTATTTATTATTGAAATTTATATATATTTATATTTTTACTTTTGAAATTATATTTTTTAATTTTATTTCAATAAAAGTAAGACTATTCATTATAATTTATAGTTTTTTTAATATTGATGTTTTCCCAGATCCAGATGTTCCTTGTAATATTATCCCCTTTTATTATTTATTATTTAATTACTTTAATTTTAATGTCTTAAAAATTAATCTAATTATTAAAATTTAAATTAATAAGATTAATTAATTCTTATATTTCTTAGTCAAAACCTATAATTTCAAGCTTTTATTAATTTATTTTTAATTAATTATTATTTTAGATATTAATTTCTTTTTCTTAATTATGAATTTAATCTTCAATAGTCAATATATTAAATAAAGTATTTTAATTTATCAAAAAATTGTTTGAGCTATCTTATTCATTCAATTTATCTATTTATTGTTATTATTTTTCACATTTTAAAATTTTAAAAGGTTCATTCTTGCCATAAATTTATATCTAAATTATATCATTTTCCTTAACAATTTTATTTTAACAACTTATTTTTATATATTATTAAAGCATAATTTTATTTAGCTTTTTAATAATTATTTATTAAATACATCTTTTAGTTTTAAATTATCACTTATTAGTTATAAAAAAATCTATTGACAAACAAATATATCTCCTTAAATATTTTAAATTTATTCTAACTCTTATTTTTTTTTATTTTTTTTACTCATTAATACTTTTTATGTGAAATTTAGATAATATAATTTATAAGAAAATTAGAAATAATATAATTTGTATTGAATTAAAATAATTACTTTTTTATGAATATGAAAAAAAAATATAAATTATATTAATTATCATTATTTTTATTAATATATATAACATAATTAATTAATAATTATTAATATTAACAAAGATAATATCAAATAATATAGTTGATTGATGATTTTTCAAAAATAACATCTCCCCAACTACAATCATTTTCTATAGATAAGCTTCCTTCAGCTATATATGCAAACCCATAATTTCCCCATGAAGTTCCATAACTATTCCTAACAATCCAATATTTTTAGCTAGTTTAAGTATCTAATCCCCATCCAACAATACTGACTTCATGATTGATCTATTAATGATCAGTAATAATTTCCTTATAAATTCCATTTTGATAATTTTTGAATCCTTAAGTAGCAACAATTCCACAAGTTACAGGTCCTCTTGATTATATTTCATACTTAATATTATCAATTCCCCTCAAGATTCCATAATCTGAAATAAAATACTTTTTATAATTCAGAACAGGAAAGCAAGTAGATTCATTAACAGAAGTACAGTCCATACACTTCTAAATATCAGAACAATTAGCACCTTCCTATGGATCTTAACTTGCATAATTTTGACAAGTGTCTTCACTAAAACCTTGTTATTATCCAAACTCATATACTTTCAATGAGTTTCCTCCTTAACAAGTTCCTCCTGCTTAACAATTCAATATAACTTGAGCTGATAAAGCTACATTTTAGAATTTATTCTTCTTTTTTATGTTTATTCTATCTGCCACTGCACTCGTTACTGCCATTGCCCATGAACTCATGCAGAATCTAGGAGAATGTTCGTTTCTAGTCCAACTTAAATAATTCTATCCATCAACATTTCTCCAATCAAAATTATCATTTAAATTCTATTTATTTTATTATTATTATTATTACAATTCCTATTATTATAATTGATTCTAATTTGATGTAATCCTAAAAGGACTTACCAATTATAAATTGATTATATGCTTGAGATTACTAAAGAGTGAAGTGTAAGTATATACTGGATCAGTCCAAGTATCAACAGGCACAACATACCAACAATCATCTTCTATGTTAATATTATCAACTCCTCTAATAATTCTAAAGAACCCATCTTCACCCCAATAGGTTCCCCAACTATTCCTGACATGCCAAAATTTCTATTAGGTCTATTAATCAATTCCCCAACCAACAATATTAATAAGATGATTAGTTTCATTATACTTTTCAGTGTCCCTAAATATTCCTGACTTATACTCATGTAATTATTAACTAGCCATAATACTACAAACAACAGGTCCTCTTTGGTAAACTTCATTCATGATATCATGTTCTCCACTTAATTATCCATACTCATCAACAGTATATTTCATATACCTATCCGGAGTATAACACTAACCTTTATCAGAACAAGTCTAGCATTCGAAACAAGACTCACCATTATTATGACCTTTTGCTTAATAAGGACTGCATGTTTCATCTGTTATTCCATATTACTCTATATATTAAAATGCAGTGCTAGCATCACCTCCATCACAACCTCCATCATACTTATCACAACTTAATAAAACTTACGGTGCAATATTTATTTCTGGCCAGGCTCCTTTTCTCCTTATTTTAATTCGATCACTTAATGCACTTGTACTTGCAAACGCCCAACACGATCCACAATATACAGGAATATGTTGGTTTCTTGATGTTGTTAAGTAATTCGTACCATTTACATCTCCCCAAAACCAATTCTAAGGTAAATTTTACATTTCTATTAAATTCAACTTTTCTTTTATTAATTCTACTTTTCTCTATGCCTTAATGTATCTATTTATTACTATTTATTGTAATACTATTGCAATTAAAATTGTTTTTAAATTTTACATTTCTTTTTAATCTTTATCTTTTATTTTTATATTTTAAATCCAAAATCTAACTAATACGCAATTATTTTATTTAGATTGTAAGTAATTTATTTTATTTAAATAAATAAACTTTTAATATTATTATAAAATATTTTTTGTTAAATTTAACGATAGAATGGATAAATCATAATTGATCAAATATACTTCATCAAATTAAATAATTTATAATGAATCATTAGTTAATTAAGATGATATTATACTAAATATTGATTAATTATAATATGCTTTATTTGAAATAAAAAACAATTTTTAAATTATCTTAAAATCGATTAGATAAAATCCTTTTTGTATATAACATGCTTCTGAAGAACTTAAAAATAATTATATGTTAATTTTAGAATTCTAATAAAAAATATCAAGCATTTTAATATGCATCAAAAGAATTTAAAAACAATCAAAATTTAAGATCAGAAATTATTAAAAATGTTAATATTTATGGTTACCAAATTTTATAATACACTTCATAAGAATTGTGAAATAACAAATAATTCATAATAAAAGTTTTAAACATAAATGCAAATGCATCTATCAACCTATAAAATGATTATGATTTAGTTTTAGAAGCAGTTCAATTAGATGGTTCATCTATAAGATTTGCTTCTTAGTAATAAATATAAAACATTTTTTTGGTTTAAATTGCTTTAAAAAATAAAGGGTTAGCTCTAAGATATTGTTTAAACTTTTAAAATAATAAATATATTGTAGAATAGGCAATAATTTAAAATGGTTTAGCATTATAATATGCTTCTAATAATTTAAAAAATAATTTAGAAATATTATTGTTAGCAGTTGAGTAAAATGGATTATCTATATAGTATGCTTCAAACGAATTAAAAAATAATTTTGAATTAACTTTAAAAGCTGTTAAAAATAATGGATTAGCATTATAATGTCTACCAAAAATTTATTTTTAAAATTATTAGATAGTGAGTGAAGCGGTCAATTAAAATGATTAAGCTTATATTATAGCATAAAAAAATAAAGAACTGATTGATTAATTTTAAGATTTATTTGGTTGATATTTTAATAATATTTTAATTATTTTATTTATTTCTATGATTATAATCATATTTGAATAAATAATATAAAAAAAATAATATAATTATATCAAAACAAAATATAATAACAAGGAAAATTTAAAGATGGATAAATTTATTTCATTAAATCTTTATATATAAAATGGAAAATGTGAATAGAATATCATAGTTATATTGAATATAATTATGATAATAAAGGAATAGTTTATCTTAAAAAATATTAAAATAAAATGATAAAAATGAAAAATGAAGATATCATTTTCAAGGATAAGTTTATTCTAATAGAGGAAAATACTAAAGTGCCATAGAATTTTTAATATATTTTTTTTGTATTTAAATATATTAGGAGAAATTCATAAAGAGTTAATATCAAGTTATAAATAAGTAAAATAAGGTTATTAAAAAAAAAGAAAAATATGAAAATTAAATAGAGCATTGTAATTTTTTAGTAATTTTCCAAAATTACTAAAATTTTCAGAAATTTTTTTAGTAATTTTTTTG
>Ga0315908_10000330_pt1 | contig 38039 bp, 18 predicted proteins | sample LakEriMetagenome_12_FD_203520 | JGI IMG/M metagenome (GOLD analysis project Ga0315908, IMG submission 203520) | Freshwater fungal communities from buoy surface, Lake Erie, Ohio, United States - Buoy 4 MA124 | ecosystem: Environmental > Aquatic > Freshwater > Lake > Lake biofilm | place: USA...
AATAATTTAGAGGTTATCCTGTAAAATAATTTTATTTTTATTTAAAAGGATTATTTGAAATTCTAATTTACATTGCTTTTTAGAGTTAGTTTGTCCTTTAGTGTTTGATTAAAGCATTGTTATTAAGCCACTTGTTTTTGATTAAGTAGATCTATAAATTCTTAGCCTTATATAATTTTTTAATTTTTGATTGTTTTGATAAATATCATAATTTTATTAATTAATAGAATTATTATCATTATCACTCATATCAATTTTAATTTTTCATAATTTTTTCCCTTTTTAAATTTAAATAAATATTATTTTTTTTATATTATAAATTAAAATTGTGATTAATTTTTTTAAATCTAAAAATTATTTTTTTGTTTATAATACTAATATAAAATTATTTATGAAAATAATTATATATCTAAAATAATATCAAATAATAAGTTTTATATATTATTTAAATGAAAAAATAATAATATGAAGATTAAAATTCTTTTTATACTTCAGAAAGTTCATCTTTGTCATTATAAGAATAACAAATAAACTTTTAAAAAAAATAATAATTATTGTTTTAAAAATAAATAAATGAATATTTTTTTTACAAACAAAAAAAATCCTTTAAAAAATCATTTGTGAAACTTCAATATATCATTTTGGAATTATTATAAAATTATAGTATTTATGATGATCTTTTAATTATCAATGAATTTTAATATCTTATGAAATACACTATTTATTTTTAAAAATATAGAAAAGATAGATCCAAATAAAAATAATTAGAATATAATTCCATAAAAAATTTTATAGATATTGATTTAATGTTTTTTAACTTTTGATATCTTTATTTAAATATTATAATTAATGAATTTATAATTGATAAAAATTAGAACAATAGAAACCTAAACAAATAAATATAGCATTTAGAAGAAAATGATTTCTTTCCCATAAATCAAGAAATTTGTAAATAAATATAATTAATTGTAGAATAAATATATTTGAATTTTATAAGATACAGAAAATTTATAAAATTAGATGATTTCAATATCAAAATAGAGGAAAAGAAAAGTAATTATTAATTTAAATGATAGATTCTTTGACTTATAATGAAAGATTATAATAAAAATAAATTTTCATTTCTAATAAATTTTAATAATTATTATCATCAGGAGCCTTTAAAATAATAAATTAGAATTTCATTAATTATGTAATTTAATAAAAGCAATAAAATTAGTAAGAAAACTGCAATCGTATTAATCAATATAATAATATAAAAGTTAAGAAGGAAGTGAATATTTTCATAAAAGTTTTTTTGAATATGATGATTTTTTATGGATTTTTATCAAAAGAAAACAATAAATGGAAGACTTGCTATCAATATTATTATCAAGCATATAAATGTTGCATCGTATTTGAAAAATTTAAGGTATTTATAAAATAATATTCAAGAATATAAGAATCTTGTCTTATTGTATAAAAGTTAGGCTTATTTTTGCTGTCTTTCTTTTGGAATTAAGAAAATTCTATTTTGCTGAATAAATATTTTAAGAAACTTTAAAATTATAGTAATATGAGCTTGAACAGTTAGAAATTAATTATTAAAATTTTTAGACTACTCATAAAAATATTTTTTAAAAAAAAATATAAATAATAATAGCTACTATATTTAACTTGAATTATTGTTATTTAAATAATAAAAACATTGAAAAGATATTTGAATCTTTATAAATCATTCATATTTTAAATAAAACTTGTGCTGGAAAAGTAGATAATATTTAAAAAAAATTTAAAAAAATTGTAAATGAAATAGTATTTAATTAAGTATTAAATTTATATTATTATTAGAATTTAGGACTAAAATTAGAACAAATTGGAGAAATTAGAAGAATAACAGAGGGTTTATTAGATAAAGATACTTTTCTTTAATAATTAGGAGAAAAAGAATTAGAAAATAGAAAAGAAATATAATAAATTTAATAATTTCAGTTCAGAAAATTATTTGATTTTAAAAAATAACAATATTAAGAATTTAGTTCAAAAATATTTTATAGGATAAGAAATTTTAAAAGTCAGAATTAGATAAGTTAAATACAACAAACATAATAAGCAATATAAAATAAAAAAAAAAATTTGTAAAATATTTCAAAATTTTCTTACCATTCTAAAAATCATTCAAAAAACTTTTAACAATCTAAAGATGACATATTTTAATAATAATATCAATAAAATAATAAATCAGATAATAGTTTTTCAAAAATAGAAACTTATCATGATATATAAAAAAATGGTGTAAATATGAATTATTTTGAGCCTTGCAAAATAAACTTTTGTGATAGTGATGAATTGGAATAATCATTCAATTTTGAAAGCAAAAATACTTTTTTGTCAATTAAAGATTTAAAAAACCAAAAATTTTAAAAATATTAAAAATAAGCAAACTACAAATTATGTAGAAAGGAGTTTTAATTAGACGGAAATTTAGAAAATGAGTTTAGTCCTAATTTGATTTAAGAAAATGAATTATTTTAAAATTAAATTTAACCTAAAAAATCAAAATAAATTATTTAAACACAAAACTATGAAGATATTTAAATGAGCAAATAGCAATTAATCACAAATAGTTAAAAAAAAAAACTTCAATAAAAATAAATATATTAACCTGACTAGAATAAATTAATTAATTTTGATTAATAAATTAGAAATAAAATATAAAAAAATGAAAAAAAATTTGTTTACAAAAATATAAACGATATCGATGCTTAATGTGATTAATTAAATTATAAAAGTACAGTTTATGAAAAAAAATTTAATTTCTATTAAAAAATACTCAAATTTAAGGCCAGAGAGGCAATAAAATCATCTCCAAAAATTGTTTATGGAATTCCAGGAAAACCTTCAAATGTAGTTGTATAAAACAAACTAGAAAAAATGTTTTTAGATTTCAAATTAAATTAATAGATTCAACAAAATCAAGAGTAAAAAAAAATAGAGTATTAAAAAAGTTATTCTTTAGAATAAATTAAAGAAAGACAAAATTCTTAATAATATTAAAATAAATACTTTAATTAGATAAATCGATATTAAAAATCTTAAATAGTATAAAATAAAAAAAAACTTCTATAAAATAGAGAAATAAATTATAATTTACTAAATTAAAATGAATATATTTAAAAGAATGCTTGTTAGCTTGAAACATTAACATTAAAAAATTAATTAATAGATCAATTGAAAAAAAATTAAAAAAAGAATAGAATAAAATAAGATTAATATTTCTAAAATATAATTGAAAAAAAAAAAAAATAGGAGTTATAATAAAATAGATAAAATATATAAAAATAAAAAAATAAATTGAGAGATATAATATTAAAACATTATTAATTCTTTAAATTATCTCTATTTGTAAGCAAATTAATTGATAATAAATAAGATTTACAAATAAAATAAATGCTAAATAACATAGAAAGGAGTGGAATTTCTAGTCGATCAAGAATGAAATAAAACAAATCAAAATTATAATAGATAGAATTTTAAAATACAAACACAATAAATAATTAAATATTTCAAAAAATAAAAGATGAAATAAAATAAGAAGTACAAATAAAACCATTCTAAAGTATCCATTAATTTACGTAATTATATAAAAAATATATTTCTAAAATAGAATATCTAAAAAATTTAATGATTTAGCTTAGAATTTAATAATGTGAATTATATAAGTTATCAAAATAAACTTCCTTATAAATCCTATAATGAATTTTATTGTAAGTCCTTACTGATTTCTACTTCAGCTTATGTTTAAGCTTCTTCTAAACTTTCAGGAGCGTTTCCAATTACGTTTTACTTTTTTGCATATGGTTAAGACAATTAATTTTAGTTTTATTTAAAATTATTATTATTGTTAATATTGATAAGATTAGGAGAAGAAAAAATCTTTTAATATTACTAAGCAGTTTTTTAAGCAAGTTGCTATGCTTAAAAAACAGCTCTTTGCATTTTATTTCTGGCAATTTAAGCTCTTTGAGTGGTTTCAGTTAATTCAATGGAAAGCCTTTTGGCATTATTTTCTTCAGTGAGAGTATCTTTAGCATATTTCTAAGCTAAAATAAATAATTTGGCTTGCAATTCGGATTATCTAGCGAGTGACTCTTGAGCCTGTCCATCCTGTTAAGCCAGAGTGGCAGCTTATTCATGTACCAATCTCATATTCTTCCCTATCACACATGGTCCACACACTTTAGCACAAACACATTTCTACATTCTCATCAAGTTAGGATCACTATTATAATTATCACAGTAATCTTCACATCGGAATTATGATTCACATTTGCACTCCTCTTATTATTATTATTATTATTATTATTATTACTAAACTAAACTCATAAATATTATAAACAAACAAATTAACTTCATTATTACAAAATTCACTAATATTTATATTAATAAATATTTATTAGTATCAATATAATATCTAAATATGGCAGAAATCAATAAAGAAAAAATGAAGGGAGAAGAGGAAGTGAAGAAGAACAATGTTAGAATAACATTGAGTTGTAAGAATGTAAAGAATGTGGAGAGAGTTTGTAGTGAAATAATAAACAAAGCTAAATCAAAAGAGGATGTTTAAGTAGTAGGTCCAATCAGACTGCCAACTAAGATTCTGACAATTACTACAAGAAGAAGTCCAATCGGATAAGGTAGCAAGACTTGGGATAAATTTGAGTTGAAGATATACAAGAGAGTCATCAATTTGGTTTGCACATCTTCTGATATCAAGGAAATCACCAGCATTAAGATTGACCCAGGAGTAGATGTAGAGTTGATCATGACTGATTCTGAATGATCATTATACCCATTTTATTAATATATTATTCATTCTATTCTTTTAATACTTATTATCATCTATTATTTATTAATTAATAATATTTTTTATTATTTTTTTATTATTTATATTATAATTCATTTAATTATTTTTTATTTATTCTCAATTAATATTATTATTAAATATGCAATAAGACGATTATTTTATACCTTCTAATGCTAAACCTTTTAATTATTTTGATAACTTAAAAGATAAACGGACAAGAATTCATAACTCATTAAATATTTCTAAAAATAAATATAACGAATTTTATAGTCCTAACAAAAATATTTATTTGAAAAAATTATCAGATAATGATAACTAATCTGAATAATAACATAGTGATAAATAATAAAAAAGTTAAAATAAATAATAAAATAGTTCAAATAATAAAAAAAACATCTCTTTATAAATATTTGAAAGCAATTATGCATCTAATTAAGAAAATTCGAAAATTCAGACAGAAAGTCCTAAATTTGGAGGGACTTAAAGTCAAATTTGTTATTCAGATTAAGAAAAGATAAGAAAATTATAAATTGTTAAATAAATTTACTCTAAAAATGATTATAATAGAATATCGTGATTTAATTTAAATCTATAAAATTAAAAATTAAATTAATATTAAGAAAAATAAAGAGAAAAATCTTTGCTGAGAAAATAAAAATTTAAAGAATATTAAGAAAAAATTAAAATGTAACAACAAGATAAAAAAAACTTATTAAAAGAATAAAAATAAATAAAAGAATAATGAGAATTAGATTTAATTCTGCAAGAAAAAAATAGACAGTTAAATAAAAGCTATGATAATAAATTATAAAATATTGCTCATGTATATTATTAATCCAAATTTTTAAAAGTACTATTTATTTAATTATTATAGAAATTCTACATTTTTATTCCACTAAAAAATTTATATTTATTGAGAAAAAAATAATAAATTTAAGTTTAAAAAAATTATACATAAAAAAAAAAAGTTCAAATATTTAAATTCTTAAAAAATAACTATTAATAAAGCTTAATATATAATAAAATAATTTAACAATAGAATGATTTAAAAATAGAGCAGTTTTAATATCAAAATATAGTACCGTAATTTATAATTCAAATTTTATTTTAGGAAATACTTTTTTTTTCTCTGGAAATACTTTTAGATTAAATAATAAAAACTAAATCTCTTTAGATAGTACTATTAAAAATAAATAATAAGGAAATTATTTAAATTTATTTATTAGAACAAAAATTTTGTTTAAAATGTAAAATTTTATAAATTTTTATAATAGATCAAACAATAATAAATACCCAAGCAATCAAAATAGTAAACTTTTAAAACGAAAAGTAATTTAAATTCAAAGGAGTTAAAATGATTTTTCAAAATATTAATAGAATTATTATTATTATTTATATAAAAATGATCCTATTTTAATAAAAAAATTTTTAATTAATTTTAATTATTAGAAATAATATAACAATCTTAATTTTTTGAATAGATTAAACATATTCCTTGCATGTTTATTTTTTTCAATCAATATATATCTTTAAAAATGAATGAAGTTTTATAATATTAATTTATATTAAATTTTTTATAAAATGGAAATTATTAATCAAAATATTAAGTGTGAATATTTTAATGAAAAAAAAAAAAGATTTTGTAAATTTGAGAAATATAAAAACAATATATATTGTATTGCTCATATTATTAATGATGAGATATTAATAGACTGCCCTGTAGATAAAACACATAAAATACTTAAAGATAAATTAAAAAAGCATATTAAAGTATGTACAAAAGGAAAATAATTATTAAATCAATAAGAACAAGTTTGGTTTTAATAAAATATTAATAAAAAACTAAAAATTGATGATAATTAAGAAAAAATAGATAAAAAAGAAATTTTAAATTTATGTAATTAAAAATCAGAATTTTTAATGGAATTAATAAAAAAGATTGAAAAAAGTTATAACGAAGCATTAAAAAAGCTTGAAAATTATTATACAAAATAGAAATACGAAAATCACGAAAAAGAAAGATTGATGAAAATATTAGAAATTAATGAATAAATTATAAAATAAGAAAATGAGCTTTCCTATAAATAAAAAGATAAAAATCAAATAATAAAACTATTAGAATTGATGAGAAACTACGGATTGATGGGCTAAAATAACATTTATATAGAATTTGGAGCAGGAAAAGGACATTTATCTCATGAAATAGCAATAGCAAATAAGGAAAAGAGTGGTCATTTGTTAATTGAAATAGAGCCTAGAAGACATAAATATGATAGATTTCATTGAGAAAATATTAACTATAAAAGATTACTGACAGATATCAGTCATTTTTAAGTGTAATAAGTGTAATAGATTTTGCCTGAGATGTTTGAAAGAGCAGATAATAATGCTGTTAATATTATTGGAGTCAGTAAACACATTTGTGGAATGGCCAGTGATTTGAGTATTGAAACTTTGCTCAACAATAATAATAACCTTTAAAATATCAAAATGATGCTTGGAACATGTTGTCATCATTTATGCAATTAAAATGCTTTTATCAATACCAAATATTTAAACATTCTTGGATTTAACTCATAGGAACTCAAATACTTTTTCGTTCTTTCTAGTTGGGCTTTAACCAAATGGGAATCTAATAATCATTATTAAAATTCAAATATTCTTCTTCTTTCATAAAATACTAATTAATTCTACCAAAATTTAAGTAGCTCTATCAAAACTGTAATTGGGTTTAAAGTCAAAAGATTAATCGATATTTCTAGATGTCTTTATTTAGCTGAAATAGGATTTAATGCATTATTAGAGTAATATTGTGATATTAATTTATCGCCGGAAAATATTGTAATCATTATTAAATGATTAATTTTTATTCTATTTTAAAAATGTTATTTTTAAATTTTTATATTTTATTTTTAGTTATTATATTTAAGTTAAAATATAATAAGTAATAATGATATTTAATATATTATTTAAGAAATAAAATAAAGAATAATGAAATAAATGTATAAATTGAGTAAATAATTAAATAAAAAGTTTAAGAACATTTTGATAGAACATTTAATGTGTGTAGAGTAATAGGAAAGAGATAGTTTATTTATTGATTGGAGTAGTAATATAAGTGAAATGGAATTAATATCAATAAACAGAGAGGGTTTAAAGGAAGTGGATATAGAAGAATAAGAGATTAAAGAGATTTTGAGTGGAGAGATTAAGGGAAAAGTATAAAGATATCATGGATATCAATTTGGAGAATGGGCTGGAGAGTTAGGAGATGGAAGAAGTATGATATTAGGAGAATTAGTGAATAGGAAGGGGGAAGTAAAGGAATTGTAATTAAAGGGATGTGGATTGACTCCATTTAGCAGAAGAGGGGACGGAAATGCAATACTGAGGAGTTGTATAAGAGAGTACTTAGGTCAGGAGATGAACCACGCCCTAAACATTCCTACTTCCAGATCCATAGCATTACTAGTCAGTCACAATCAGACTGTTACATGAGACCTAAACTATAATAACTCACTAACTCAACATCCTATGTCCATCCTTTTCAGATTAATGCCCACTAATCTACGTATTGGCACTTTTTAAAACTATAATCATATTGCCAACCAACATTCTCATCAATCCATTATGATTCCACTCCTCGTCCAATTTCTCTCTAAATATTTACACAACCCCTTCCATCCTACTTTATCATCGCATTCTATTCCTTATCATTAACTTCAAACCATTTTCTTTCATTTTTAACAACATTTAAACGCTTATTTAGTAGCAATGTGGCAATCATATGGATTCGTTCACGGAGTTTTAAATACTGATAACATCTCATTAACTGGCTCTACTATTGATTATGGACCCTTCCAGTTTATGGAATATTATTAACCACAGCTAGTTAGCAACTCATCAGATTCTCTAGCAAGGTATTCTTATCAAAATTAACCTCAAATATAAGCTTGGAATATTCTCAAACTAAAACAATCTCTTATACAAGCTGATCACTATGATCATTCTCTATTTATTAAACTTTTTAATCGTTATTATTATCTTATTATGGCTATTAAACTTGGACTTGTTTAATCATCAGATCTTTCATTTTAGTTTTTATAAAATATCCATCTAAATTCAGATATTATTGATTTTATTGATCTTTTTATACAAACTCTCCATCAAACTTCTGCTGATTATACCTAAGTTTTTTGAATACTTTCAGATTTTAATATTAATTTAATCAATTGCAATTCAATTATATTATCCTTAGTCAACGTTTGCATGCCTTTAGATTTAATATAATCTAGACATGTCTGTTAAATATAATTGAAAAAAGAAATTGATCATATTTTGAAAATTTAACAGATTAAACCATAATTATTAATTTAATATGGAATAGATTAATAATTCATTAACTAATAAATTGATAATTTGAATTAGATTTAAAAATATTCTAATATGAATTAATAATAACTTAATTTCAAAAACTAATAAATTTGGGATACATTTTTAAAAAGTTATAATCAAATTTTACAAAAATTATCTTCTAATTAATAAATCAGAACTATGAACATGAAGAAAGTTAATCCTTGGTTTATTTTAAGAAATTATATCTTAGAAAATTGCATTTAATAATGTTATTAAAAAAACTATGATGAAATCAATCTTTTATTATAAATATGTTAAAATCCATTTGATTAATAACTTTTTTCTTAAGACATAATATAGAAATACTAAAAAATAGTAACATCCGATTTATATGGAATTAAAATAAGCTGTAGTAGCTGAACTATTTTATTTTTTATTTTAAAAACTTATAATATTTAAATAATTTTAAATTAAATTTAAATAATTTTAAATTAAATGTAAACAATCAATTACTTTATCATTTTTTAAATAAAAATTTTATTTTATAATTTTATTAATAATAAGTTTTAATGAGTATAAAAATATTTATTAAAATAATCATAAGTTTACTAACAATAAAAGTATTCTAGTAAAAGGTTTAATGTGAAAATGATAAATATTGTCCAGATAATAATACATGTTGTTATTTGAATAGTGGTATGTATGGATGTTGTCCTTTTCCTAACGCAAATTGCTGTTTAAATGATACTTGTTGCAAGTAAATTAATTTATAAATAATTAATATATTTATATTCAATAGCTCTTAAACATACTGTTATTATGATTAATGTGTTGATTTTTCTTAAGCTTATCAGGATTAAAACAAAATTTTTTAATAAAAAATAATTTAAATTAGTAATTGAATGGAATAATTAATAATTTTAAATTTTTATAAATTTTAAATATATTTTATTAAAACTATATCAAAAAGATTTATTTTTAAATATTATTAAAATTTATAAGTGAGAAAATCTAATATTTCAATTAGATTTTAATTTGAATCATTATTTAATCTATAATAATATTTAAAAATAATATATTTTAAATATATATATAAAATAACCAAATGGTAAATTTTTTTTTAACAAAATTATTTTATGGATCATTGATTGTATGGTTGGCTTGATTTGTAGTACATTAAATAGTAAATTTGATAAATTAATGAATCAAAAAAAATTAATTAAAAAAATATTAAATTTAGTAATAAATGTATTATTTAATAAATAAATATATTATAAAATAATTAATAAATTAAAATATAAATAAAAATCAAGCATCTTCTTCTTATTAATTATCTTATAAATCTGATTTATATATTTTTATTTTCTAATCGAGATTTTCATTAGGCATTTTGTCTTTTTCTTTTTAGATATTTTTACTTTCCTAAAACAAAGTTTCAACTAATAGTTGGTATTCTTAATATGATTCAGTTTTGAGTCTATCTATCTTTTTATAATTGTAAATAACTTCCAAAACATCCTCTTCGATTTAATCTAAATTAGAATAATACTAACTTTTGATTTTATCCTTTATAAGTCTTAAATTCAACTAACTTTTTAATTTAATAACAAACTCCATACTGTAATCATCTTTTTATTTGATTTCATTGTTTAAATCTTTCTCTATCCTCTCTGTAATTTTTTCACTTAAAAGTATATTAATAATACTATTAGCTAGTGATTTCCAATTGATTTAGTCACTGCTATTTTTAAAACTTCCAAGAATTAAATCTTTGATATTTATTTTATACTTTTCATCTTCTTATTTCTTTTTGTTTCCAATTAAGAGATGCTGTAGTGTGATGATTTTAGTAGGTTTGATAGAAACTTCATTAATTTTATTATAACTATCTTCAACAAGCCAATTCATGTCAATTTAAAACATGTTAACTTGGAGAGTATTTTAGTTGTTGTCTAAATAACAAACAGGAGTGAAATAAAAGTAAAGGATTTTGTAAATTTTCATGAAACTTAGCCTATAAACCGCATTGATTTGACTAAACCCACTTGTTAACTGCTCCCACACTATTTCCGCTAATGTTTTCTGCATTTCCAGGCTGTTTTCCATATGAATCTTGTGATCGTAGTAATCTACTCATTCCTTTACAAACTCTTCCAACTTTATACTCATTGCTTCTATAATCTTCACATTCTTCATCAAATACTTTCTTTTATTCTTTTCTAATAATTTTATCCCGTACAATAATAATGTATATTTGTTCAAATTTTAGAACTTCTCTTTATAATTTAATTTGTATTAATAATATGCAGCTTACAAATAAGGGATTAAAGAGTGCATAAGATATTTGATTTTGTTTTTGATAATTTGTAGAGTGTTAAGAATGGAAGGACCATAAATATGATGAATATTAGATGAATTGATATTATTAATTTATAAGAAAGTAGGGAAATAAGTGAAGATGGCCATGAGGACTTTATAGGTTGATTATTGATGAGCGATTTCTGCATGTAGAGCGTTTATGATTTATTGAAGGATAAGAGGGAACTTGTTGTGAACTTGGAGTTTGAATATGGATTAGAAGAGAGTGTAAAGATAATGAGAGTCGTAATAATAGTTATGAGAGTTGTCATTTTATGAAATAAACTATAATAAGAGAGAAGTTACATTGGTTTAATAATAGAGATGATCTTCAGGATTGATGTTGTGAATGCGCACCATGTACTTAATTGTGACCAACTTGAGTCTATATTCATTGAAATTGGAGAAGTCATTGGGTTTGAGACTCTGATGTGATTCTTGACCGCTTTTGTTAAATTCGTAGCTAGTAGCCTTTAAATTATTGTAAAGAATGTCAAAACCTCTCCAGCCTGCACCTAATTAACAGAATCTTAACATGATCTTAGCCATGTAAGTTTTCAAATGGATGTCTAACTCCTTATTATCAAAAAGAGAACATAAAGTGTTGCAACTCTAAGAAGAAGTATTGTCAAAGTAATTCTCCCCTTTTTTTTTGCTTTCCTCTGATTTTTCGCTAACGAACTTCATTAGAGTATCCAACAACTTGAACATTACTGATCCGTTTTTTTCCTTTAATATATGTAGCAACAAAATATTTTCAGGCATTTCTATCTTGTTTATGTGTAAATACTCATTTTCAGGATCAAACTTTATCCATAGTGCTGGGTTCCTACTTACATTGTTTTACTAAAATAACTGATTTTTTTTAATATTTGAAGAATTTAAACTTGACTCTTTCACACTACAATCCTCATCCAAATGATCCACTTTCTTTGGTGCAGTCTTCCTAAATTTGCTTCTGCAATTCACTAAAATTTCATTTTCTTCTTTGCATTCCACTTTTATATTGTGATTCTCTTCTTTGTAGTCTATTTCATTTGTTTCACAGATAAATACATTCAAATTCCCATAAAATAACCTTATAGATTTCAAAAATAAGGGAACTGTTAATTTGTTGTCTTCTAATATCTATTTAAGGAATGAACAGTCAATTTAATAATTCTAACATAATTCTATCCTTTTTAATATTTAATCTCGAAAATATTTCTCTTGGACACTCTTTTATTTTATATTAAATTGAAGCTTGTTTTCTTTCCTATGATAATTGTAATTCACAAGAAATTCAGGCATTCCTGTTGATTTTATAAACTAATTTATAAAAAAATTAAAATTTTTTAATCCGAATTTCTATTTCACTGACTTGATGAATTATTTTGTGTCTAGTTTTTATTTGCTAAATATCAATTTTGCTATTTATTTTTTGCAATTAATAAAAGAAGTCATCATATGAAAAATAAGTCTACATTTTGATTAATAAAACTCATTTGCATCTTATAAACTTCCTATAAATTAATTATAGCCCATATTTTCATTACTCAAAACAAATATTTCCTCTCCCTATTCAATCTACAATTGACATTTCTTCTATAACTTCATTATTAATTTTTTATACTCAATTTCATTATTTATTGAAAACTAATCTGCCAAAAAATAATTAAATCCACTAAATATCCAGTCATCTTAAGATTAATTTAATAATCTTATATTTTATAATAAACTCATATTTATTGATTTAAAAATTTCTCTTTTATTCATTTATACTTAATCTATATCCTATCAAAATTTATCAAAATAATTTTTATTTTTATAATTATTAAATTTAACATATATTTATAACTTTTTTTAATTTAATTATTCATTTTACTTTAATTCATTATAATTAATATAATTTATTATTGCAATTATTAAAAGATAATTGTTAATTAAAATATTTTTACTTTATCATCTATTAAAAAGAATTCATCAACTAAAGCTAACTCTAAAAAACTATTAGCCTTAATAACTTAATCAATTTTATTAGAAATAGCAGGAACAAATACTAATTTGAAGGGAATATTAATGAAATTTTCGAGATAATTTCAAACATATGAAATAACAAGAGTATCAATAAAATACATAGTTTGTTTGATACTTTTAAGTAAAAATGGGCTTGAAAATATGTAGAAATTATTGATCTTTTCATAAGTGAAAACTCCAATAATGAATCCAACTTTGTTACAATCTAATTTCTAATTGATTAAGTATTCTTATTATTTGTAATTACCATCTTCTTCTATTAGTTCATTCTGCATCTACCCACTACTTATACTTTACATTTTTTTAGGAATTATATAAATTATCTTATTTATTCTATGAGTTCAATTAGACATAGTCAAAATCCATAATCTTTCTGAACCCTAAAAACAATCAGAGTAAAAATATTATTCTTTAATATTTACTTTAGATATATCTCTAATATATTCTTAATATAAAATTCCTCCTAAAGGCTTATTTATTTCATAATTTATCTCTAATTAAAAAATCAATTCATTCAAATCAATTTTTTATCCATTTTCTTTTATTTTTATATCTATAATTAATTAAGAATCTATTATTTTTTTATCTAATATAAAATTTGAGTTCATTATTTCTAAATAATTTTCTAAATTTAAAGGTTTTTCTATTTATTACTACAAATATACTGCTTATTATTCTAAATCTGGATATTAATATTTTTTTAAATGTAAAATATTTTCTTTTTATATAATATTTATTTTATTTATGATTATTTATTTTCCAATTAAAATTATTTAAAACTCTTTTTGTTAAATATTCAAATTTTTTATTTTAAAAGACATTAAAGTTTTGCACTGTATTTTTATTTAATCAAAATCAAATTTTAAAACTAAACTTTGATCTTTCAATTTTATCATATATTGAAAAAAAATATATATATAATAATATTTAGTTTAAAATTATAAAAAAAATATTTTATATCAATAAAAATGTTTAATAAAAAAATTTATAATTTTTGTATGTAAAAAAGAATATTAAATAGATTAAAAGAAAATTTGACAATAGACAATATTATAATAAAAAATCTAAGTAAGATGCATAATAAAGGAGAAGAAACTCATTTTAATATTAGTATAATTTCAAATGATTTTAAAAATTTATCGGCAGTGAAAAGACATCAAATGGTATACAAAATATTAGAAAAAGAGTTGTAAGACGGCGTTCATTCAATCCAGTTAAAATGTTTAGAAAGTGATTAAGAGGCAGGAAATGAAAGAATGGCTAAAATAGTAGGGTGTATTTCTTAAGAAAGAAATCGATGATTAATGATTTAGATATATAATAAAAATCAAAGAAGTTCAATCTACTTCTAACTTTCTATAAATACAATAATAGGCCATGTGCCAGTCGCCTCCTCCTCTCAAAGCTAGCACTTCTTCAGTTTTTACTAGAGTCACAACGTCATCATCAAACTTCGCCCATTAGTCTTCAAATTTATCATATTTATTAATATTACCTCCTTTCTAATGAATCCATGCAACATAGTGACCACTGTCTGCTGTTCTCCCTTTGTGAGTTAATACTCCTATCAACTCAAAATTACCAGTTTCTAGCCCTAATCCATGTTATCTGTATAATCTATTGTCATGTTCTTAAATTTCAGACTCTTTTTATTAATCCTAAACATTTATTTTCAATTTTATTTTAATTTTTAGTATTATTATTATATTATAAATTACCTTAAATTTTTTGAATAAATCTTTGGATTCAACCTCTACTTCCATTCCATTTTCTACTTTTTTTTTTTATAATTATTCTTTTTTATATAATTCAAATTTATCCTATAAATTTTATTTTTGGTCTTCTAATTTTTTCTTTTCTAAATCTCTTCCATATTACAATTACGTTTACAAATTAGATGAACAAAGATTAAATATATCAAGAATTATTGGAAATGAAATGTTCCTTAAAATTTTTGCCTTTGTGGCTTCTGTTCCAGCAATTTCACTCTTATCTTTCCAAAAAAACCTAACCATTTAGCATACCAAATAACTGGGTAACTTTTTAATAGTGCTTTTTTTTTAATAAATATGGTTTTGATGGTCAATTTCACTGATTTTTTCAATATTTCCAACTAATCCTACTTCTATTCCTTAAAGCAATGTATCGACAGGCTCACCTTGGTTATCGATAATACATGACAATTTTTTAGTGGTTTCATAAGTAATAGTTGGCTCTTCTTAAGTAAGTTCAGTGTTTTTAAAATTGGTTTCTAATTCGATTTCAAAAAGCTTTTTAATTAATTAAATGGTGTTTCCTTCTAGGTCTTTTGCCTAAAGATTGTTTTCCAATACTTAAAGAATAGATTAGAAACTTTCATCTGCATCTTACTATTTAAATCCCCCATTTTGAGACGGCTCAGCTAGATGTGGAAAGGCCATGCTGAACTTATCAATGAAATCATAAGGAATTATAGTTTCAGCCTTGTTTTCCAATTAGTTAAACAATCGTGCTAGACTTTTAGTCACTTATTAATCCAATATGTTTGACTAATATCCATTCATATGCTCTTATAAACTTTCCTTTACTTCATCTATCCTTTTCAAACATTATATTACACTATTAAAATAACAAGTATTTCCTAGATTCTTTAACCCTATTGGAACTATTGTTTCTTACTTTTTTTATTTCATAATTTTTATTAATTCTTCTTTACTAAGATCTTCAATAAAAACTGTTTTGTTTTCGGGTTCTTTTATTGATTTGTTTTGATTTTCTGCTTATCCCATTAACATTATTTAAACTACTTTTTCTTGTTATAATTTTATTAAATCATTATCTGTTTTTAACATTGATCCTTTATATATTAATTTTTGTTTTTCTACAGTAACGTTTGTTAAAGAATATATTAATGATTGCAAATCAATAAGTTATTATTCTTTTTCTAATTCAAATTCAGGTATTTTTTCTTTATTCCATTTTAAATTTATTTTCACCATATTTTTTCTTATCGGTTTATGAAATATTATATTTATCTATTTTAATATCAATAATAAAAATATATAAATATATTATTTTAAACTAAAAAAATCAATCTCATTTAATATATTTCTTTCATATGAAATTTATTTAGATATATTGTTTAATTTATATTTATTTTTTCTATTAAAATAAACTTACAAAATGAATTACCATCGTTTAGTTTAAATAATTAACTTTTAAGATAAAATAAAAAATTAGATGTAAGTTAATATTATTTGAAAACTTTATGATTATTAATAAAAATAAAAAAAATTAAGGTATTATTTTTTCATTATTTAAGAAAAATTTTGATTCAATTTAATGCAATTAAAAATAATATATTTAAATAAAAAGTTTTTAAATATTTTAAATAATTATGATTTAATACACTTAAAAGGTATATTCTTCATAAAAAGATATTATTAATTGGAGTATAATTTATTTAAAGAAAATATTTTTAAAAGCTTGTTTTTAATGTTGATAATTAAAAATAAATGAAAAACAAGTATAATAAAATAATAGTTTTTAAATAAAAATATTAAAAAAAATAAATTTTCAACTTTTTAAAAAATATTTGAAATTAAAAAATAAATTTATTTAAAAAATATTACTAAAAAAAAATAATTTATTTTTTAAAATTAATATTATTATTAAAAAAAAGTTTGAATAATAAATATGCAAATAATTTCATGATTTTTTGGTTAAAAAAAAGATAATTTTAATAATTTAAATTTATAATATAAAAAATATAAAAAATAAGAATTTTAAAAAAAAATAATGAGTCTAAATAAATCAATGATATTTTTTAATTTTTGAAAAATTATAAAAATAAAATATAAATTTAAAAATAAATTTAGATTTAAATAAAAAATTTTTTTAATTTTAATATAAAAAAAGTATATTTCTATTCTATAATCAATATTTATAAAAAAAACTTATAAGAAAATAATAAATTATTTATTGAATATAAATATTTATTATAGAAATGTTTCTTTTGTTTTAAAAAATTTTATAACTAATAAAAATTAAATAAAATTAAATATCAAAAGGCTATATTTTTTAATTGCTAAAATGAAACTTTAAAAATATTTAAGTATTTTTTATTTAATATTTTTTAGTAATTTAAAAATTTATAAAAATTTTAAATTTAATTAAAAAAATAAGTTTACTTAATCTAATTTTTATTATATTAAAAAATAATGAAAAAAATATTTTAATGTTTTATTAAATTATATTTAATTTTCTAAAAAAAATAGAAGTAATTTAATAAGTTCTATTAAATTTAATAAAAATCTAATAATCAATAAATATTTTTAAAAGTAAATAATTAATTATATTTTAGACTTAGAAATAATTTTGAAATAAAAAAGAGTTTATAACTTAAAAAAAAATATTTTAAAATTTATTACATATAAAAATTAGCTAAATTATTCATAAATTAAGTATTGGTTGATTTAAAAATAAAAAAATAAAAAGTCGATAATATATAACAAAAAATTTTAAAATATTTTAAAAATAAATTAGTATAAAATTTGTTATAAAATTCATGTATTCAAATTAAATTAAAGTAAAATATATAAAAATAAATTTTAGAGAATTTTAAGTGAGAAAATAAAAATAAAATGATATTTAAGTAAAGTCTATTTACTTTTTTCATTTTTTAAATTTTATAAAAAAATAATTAAATTATAAGAATTTTTTATTATAATTTAAAAGAAAAAATAATAAAAAATAGTTAATATAAAACTTTTTTAGCTTAAAAAATTTTAAATAGATTGTAATAAATAATATTATTCATTATTTAGAAAGATAATTTAATTAAAGAAAAATAAAAATTGATTTTATTTTGCGCTTTTAATTTAAAAAAAAAAGTGATAAAAAGATTAAAAAATTTTGTTTTTATTAATACTTAATTAAAAGAAACACAAGTTAATGCTTTGAAAAATTTTAATAAAAACAATTAAATTAAATGTATTATAATTATTAATTTAATAAAGTCTTATGAAATATTATTAAGTTTGGAATAAAAGAGTTAGAATAAAAAAAAAATAAATAAATTTTAAAAATCAAAAATTAAAAAATTAAGGAAATTTATTTGATATAAAAATATGTTTAAAAATGGAAGAAAAATATAAAAAAATAAGATTTAAATTATTTTAAAAAAGATATAGATATTGATTTAAATTAAACTTAAAATAAGTTAAATGTCAATTTAATTTAATAAAAAAATGAAAATTTATAAATTAAACAAGATAACTAATAAAAAAATTAAAATTAATTTCATAATATTAATTAATTTTAGGATAAAAAAGAAATTGATTTATATAATTGGTATGAAAATTATTTAAATATAACTAAAAGAGATAATTTTTAAGAAAATAATTAATTATTAAATTCAAATAATAAATATAATAATAATTATAGTTTAAATAATTTAGATATAACTAAAATTGATAATTTTTAATATAAAAATAAACATAAAATTAATAATATTTCTGAAAATTAATTAAAAGATATAAAATAAATAGTCATGAATGATTTAAATATATATAAATAATTAAAAGAAAAAAATTTTTTAAATGATGAGTATTAAAAATTAATATTAAAGAAAAGAATAAGATAAAATCTTGAAATTTTAAAATAATTTGATAGGAATTATTAGAAATTCATTTGAAAAATGATATAAATATTATTGATATTAAAAATTCATTTAAAACAATTTAAAAATAATTATTATTAATCTAATTTACATTCCTCATTTTATTATTTTTTTTAATTGCATTAATAAAAACTATTCTTAAATAATTTATATATTTTACAAATATCTTTTTAATCTATTTATCCATTTCTTAATTTTATTTTTAAAGATAATTAATTTTTTATATTTCTTCTTCTGGTAAAATTTAATAAGATTGTATTTAATTTAAATTAACTAATTTTTCAAAAAAAATTTACTTAAATTAAATAAAATAGATTAATACTTAGCACATAAAATACTTTTGAAAATCAAAATCATCAATTATCTATTATTAAATCTAAATATTTTCATCTTGAATAAAATAATTTAAAAAACTATTTAAATTGAATTTTTAATAATAATTCATTTATAATAATTTAATAATAATAATTATTATAAGATAATGAAACATTATGTTTTAAAAAAGAAAATAGTAAGTAATAAATCAGTTTCATAGGAAAAAAATAAATTAAAATCTTAAAACTAAAAATTACCTATGGATTTAAATTTAGATATGTCCGATCCTATAATTTAAGAATTTATTGAAAAAAAAGGTAATATTATAAAACTTAAAAAAAGGAATCAAGTTGAAAAATTATGATGAATTATTATAGGATAAATAATAAAGAATTAGAAAATATAAAGAAAATATAAAGAATTTAGAAGACAGTTAATTAAGAAGATGGCTATCTAAAAATGGTAAAGAACATTTGATTGATTTTTCTGAATAAGTAATTTAACTAAATTTTATTTGATACAATATTTTTATTAAAATTATAATTAAAATATATAAACAGAAAAGAACTATTCTTAAAAAATGTTTCGACACATTAGATGAGGATAAAACTGGTCAAATAGGTATTTCTGAGTTAGAAGAACCTTTCATTTCAATTGGAATAGCAGAAAATAGAAAACAAGTCAAAGCTATTATTGAAACTGTGGACGATGATGGAAGTGGAGAAATAGAATTCTAAGAATTTCTTAATATAATTAAACAACAACCTAATTAAGATAAAAATAATGCTGGAAAAAAAGTTTCTATAAAAGATTTCTTTAATGATTTAGCAAGTGGTTAGTTAGCATAAGGTAAAATATCTACTCTTTTGTCTTTTAAAATGATTATTTCATAAGTGAGAAGGAAAAAAATGTTAGGATTTACTTCAGAAGATCCTGAAATTAGAGAAGAAGCTTTCAAAATTATCAAAGCTTATGAAAAATATCTTGTTAATAACAAATTGAAAAAGTAACAATTATAATAGGAGGATAATTAATTGAAAGATATAAAATAGAAAATTAATATTAAAATAGAAGATAATTGATAATTCAAATAATTTTAAATTTATAAATTTTTATTTTATATATTATTTAATTAGAAGTTAATTTATTTTATTATATTTAAATAGTAAAAAATTTCAAAAATAATGAATTAATTTTTACATAAAACTTAACAATTTAAAATTAATCAAATTAGCTTACTTAACTATATCTATCTTTTATTTTTATTTAAATTTATTGCTTTAAGTTAAATATGAAAATTTTAACTTAGAATTATATATGATTAAAATAAAACTCTAATCAAATATTATTTTATTAAAAATTTTAAGTTTTATTGTTTCTATAACACTTTAAAATTTTTGCTTATATGAAATTTAATTAATAATATATTAAATATGAATTAATAAATCTTTAAAATTAATAGAATTATTTAAATAATAATTAAATTAATTATAAATATTAAATTAATTCCTTAATCCAAATGGACTAACTAAAGAATCCGCAGAGCTGCACAGCGACCTCTGCAGAGGACTGTTAAAAAAAAATATAAGATAAAATTATAATTTTTCATATTTTCCTTGTTTTTATTGAATTATAAAACTTCCTAAATTTCCAAAAATATTTTTACTATAATAATTATAATTCTAATTTTAAATAATACGATTCAAATATTATATTCTTAATTTTATTAAAATTTTTAAATAAAAGTCTTATTATAAAAATAGTAGAAATTCTAGATTATAGTTTAATAAACTTGATTAATTATGATTATATATTGATTATAATCGTTATTTTGTAGTTTATATAGAAAAGTTAATATTAAAAATTAACTCTAATTATTTAATATATATCGTTGATGCTAGCATTATAAGAAGGTTATAAATTATTTAAATTAAAAGGTAATGTTTTAGAGTAAGTTACAAATTCATTTTATCAATTATTAAAATTAAAATTTATGTTAAAATCCCTATTAATTAAATAGAATTTTTATTTGAAATTATTTTATATACTAAAATAATATCTTTATCTACTTCAATATCCTATAAATTTCTATATTTGATTTAATATAGTAAATTTTCAAATATTCTACAATATTTTTAAGATACTAATTTAAAACGAAAGAATTATTTTAATTATTATTTATTTAATTGTCATTATAAAATATTTACATTATTTTTCTAAATATTATTAAGTTAACTTGATTATCTCTAATCCCTTAAATATAGCAAAAATTACTATATGTCTAATTTAAAAAGTAGATGTAATCAGTCAAAAATTTAATTTTTTACTTATTTATATCTATAAATATTAATATATTTTTCTAATTCTATCTAAAAAATATTTAAAATGATAAATATCTTTTTATTTTTAAAATTTAAATCTAAATAAAATGCCTCATTAATTTATATGATTGATTTATTGAGAAAAAGTTCAAATTTAATTATTGTGAATTGGATAAAAATAAAAATATCATCTTAATGAAATATATACATTATTTTTATTTAATTATCATTTGATTTTGAATTTATTCTAATCAAAAACTTTTATTTTTTCTTTTATTATATTGTTTCCAATTATTACTAAAATAATTTTTTGGCAATTTATATTTATTTTTTTTTGGAATTTTTCAATGTATTTATAAAATATTTTATCGTTTTATGTTTCATGTTTTTTATCTTATGATTTTAATTTTAATTTTTATCTAATCTATAATGAAACCATCTAAATTTTTAAATATTTCTGAGTAGCTAATTAATAGGTTAAGGAACTTTTGTCTAAATTGAAATTTTTTATAAAGTACTAAAAATTCATAAGATAAATTTGGATTAAAAATTAATTATTTAAAAAATAAATTTATTTTTAATGTGTTTAATACTTAAAAAGAATTAGCTGTAATCCTTCGTAATTATTTCTTTAAAAAACTTAAATAAGATTAGAAAATTTAGATTATTTCATTTTATTATGATTATAAAAATTGATAAGCTTTAAACTATGTTTCAGCTAAAATATTTAAGATAAATAAGTTTAATAAGTAGCTAAAATTAAAAATTATTTTAATTTTTAAATATATTAAATTATTTATAATTATTATTAATATTATTTTTTATCTAATTTATATATTTAAATTATAAAATAAGTTTTTTTGTCATTTTTTAATAAATAATTTAAATAAATAATTAAAAAAAAAGCTTTTCTTAACACCTTTTTATATAATTAATAAGATATTTAAGAAAAAAATATTTAAGTCGAATATTTTAAAAAAAAAAAAATAATAAAAAATTTATTTAAAATATATAAATCAATTGAATCCAATAACAATTTAAATCATCTTTCTTGTTTTAATTTGAATCACAATAAAATTGAAGTATTTACTTTAAGTTTAATAATAAAAATCTTCATCAAAATATTTTACTGGATCATTATATTGAAAACTTTGACTAAAAGTTTTTTAAACAACTATATTAGCAGAATCATCTTCCTCTATATTCCAATAGCTAGCATAACAATTAAAAAAATATTCTTAATAAGTATCAAGCTCTTTTAAATAAAATTAAGTAAATGCTTCTTCACATCTTTCTCCTTTTCTAAATTAAAATAATGATTTTCTTTAATCTCTAATATATTCAGAATGTTATTTTATCATCTTTTCAATTGATTCTTTTCTTTTTTCGGTTTAAGTTTAATCAATTTTTTTTTAATAAACTAGATAAGAAATAAATTTAGTTTTAAATTTAGAATTTTATTCTTAAAACATGTAAATTTATTGAGAATCTTAATAATCTACTTAATTTTCTTTTATTAATTTTTAAGCATTAAAATAAATATAATCTTTTCTGTCTCCTTTCCAATGTACATAAGCGGATAAAAATCCGGCTAATTACAATTTATTATCATAAGAATTAGAAACTTAATAAAATAATTATAAAGAATCTTAACCATAATCCAAAGAAGTTTCTTAATCTACTGTTTGTTCAAAATGCGCTTTAAAATCCTGATTGAAATTATAATGAACATCTTTTGCTTTTTCTTGAATAATAGATTTCATTTTTTTAAATTCTTAAGAATTTGTATCATGATTATTTCTATTGCAAGCACTTTCATCTTGAATTCTAATACAATATTTTTCTTCTCCAACAGCAATCAATAATCTATTTTAAAAATCCAATTATAAACAGTTTTTGCAATTAACAACATTAATAACAGTATTAATTTGTTCAACAGTATTATCATCAGAAGATTCTTCTTTCAAAAAGTATTTTTTCATAGCTTCAGTTAACTTAATTTAATTTGACTAATATTTAGTATTAAGTTAATTATAAAGGAAATAAGACAAAGTGGCCTTTTTAATCATAGAAGTAAAAGTATTATAATGCTAAATAGTTTATTACAAATCTGATTTTAAGTACCTTATAAGAGCATCAAAGTAATCAATACCAAACATATTAGCATCTCCAGCATAAGTTTTAAGAATAACTCTATAGTGGAAATCAAAATCTAGCCCTCATAAATTCTCCAAATACTTACTCTAACTAAAATCACAAGTTTCAAAATCTATACTAGGAACAACTATATCTTAATCTAAAGACTATTGACAATTATTCTAAACATCTGCAAATTAATTATTGGCATACAACATAACTTCAACGCTCTTAAACAAAACCTATTTAGCAACATTCAGCTCTGCTTACAAATTCTATTGATCAAATAAATCTGTAATTTTCTTATCTAATCCTCTTAATTAGTCTGTAATCTAATCCAAAACTCTCATAGTTTTGCCAAAATCATTATTATCATAAAGTGGCTTGGATTCTTCGACAACCATTCCTTTGATTGTTGAAAATATATTCACTACTTATAAACCAACAGATACTCCAATACCAATTGGCCCAAGACAAGGCAGAACAGAGCTGATTAATTTAGAACCTAGGATTTTACCAATAATATCTTTATGGCTATCAAAGAATTTTAATCCTTGCTCTAATTTAGATAGTCCTTTTTTCATCTAACTCATTTTTTAATCAACCCATAAACCTGTTTTGGTTAACACTTCATCAAGGGTTTTATCTTTGACTGGACAGTGACGTTCGATGAAGTCGTATATATCGTTATTGATGCCTTTAATTGTTAATTTAGATATTTTGTTGTAGGTGCCTATTGCAAGATCTTTGCCTTTTTTAGCTGTTTCTTTTACTACCTCTACTACTTATTCTCCTACTTTTTATCCTGTTTCTTTTAAGCTGTTAACTATTACATCTCCTTCTTTTTATATTTTATCTAATGCTTTTTCTCCTATTTTTAATAATTATGATTCTGGGATCTTAGTCAATTATGTGATATAACCCAAGGCAATTTTTTTCACAAAATTACTGTCACAATATATCTTTTTTATTGATTAATAAGTATTTCTATTTTCCATTAAACTTTCTTCTATTTGTTAATCTTTTTCATTTTCAGTATTCATTATTGCTTTTTATTAAATTTTTGTATTTTCTTCTTCAGATATTTTTTTCAATTTAAATCTCTCATTTTTTTTTTATTTCTTAAAATGAAATTTCATTATAGTCTTTTATTACTAAGAATTATGTTTATTAAATTTGATTTATTTAATTTTTTTTAGTCTTTTTATTTATTAACTTATTTTTATTATTAAAATAATCAAAATTATTTATCCTAGCTTCATTTAAGTTATTTTTTTATTACAAATATAATATATATTAAAAACTAATTTGATATTTATGAGCAGATTATGTAAATATGATTATTAATTTAATAATAATGGCTATAAATATTATATATATTTTCGAATCAAATAATGTTAGTTATATGTCTGCTTTATAAAAATTATAAAATGTATTTGGAATTTTCATGAAAGTATTACCATAATATTTTTATGAAGTATTTCAAATAAATGATTAAAAATCTAATAAATTTATGCAACTGATTAAAATGGTAATAAAAATCCTTAAAAACTATGTATTTAAAGATTTTTTTATTTAATTATAGAATTCTATATTAAATTGAACACGATATTTTAGAGGGATATATTTCAGATCGAAATGTATTTTACGTAGAAAAAAATTTACTTTATAATAATTTTGTTATTAAAGACCTGAAATTAAGTTATATTGGAAAAAAGTAACAAAAATAAATATTTAAGTAATATAAAAAAATAATATTGATTATTTAATTTAAAAATAGATGTAATTAAAATCTAGTCATTAATGTAAAATATTATTTTCTTTTTGCTGCTGTGATTTGTGTAAAAAAGTAGATTATAATATTTATAATAAAAATTATGAAAATTAACCAAAAATAATAAAATAATCCTCATGTATAAATATGAACTAATAATTAATTAGATAAGAATAATAAAGTCTAATATTTTTCCATACAAATTAGCTAAGATTCATTTTTAAAATTAAAATAATCTTGATAAAAGTGGAAATATAAATAAAGAGGAAGTAGCATATTCTTTAAATAAGATTTACATCGAAGAAATCCAGTATTCTACGAAATTAAAAGTTGAAAATAAAAAGTAGGAAGACCAATTCACAAGAATAATTTTATCGAAAAAATTTTTAATAAATTTGCAAATATTAAAATATTTTTAATTTAAAGCCTGTCATAAATTGTGTTAATATTTTTTTGAGCATTCCATAACTAATATTGGTAATATTTAATCAAAATAAAAGCAGAAATATTTTTAATTACTAACAAAAATTATCCTGCCATTTAAAATAATCAAATTACTTTTATAGTTTTTTATTTTCCGAAACTTTTTAAATCTCATTTCATCAATATAAGCTCAAACTTTTTTTTAAATCCATCTAAGTTCTAAATTTATTGTTTCATTTTATTTTTTAATCAAATAAAATATTTAAATTGCTTTCATTCCATCAAAACTGAATGTCTCCCAGATTACCATAAAATAAAAATAAATAATCCTATATGATGACCCAATAATATTATTTCTTGTATTATTTAAATTTATTTAAAAATTTTCTTCAATCTCATTATAATTGTTTATTATGTATTACTTAAAATATTGATTTATAATAAATATATATTATAATAAATATTTAATTAATGAAAGAAAAAAATAATTCACTCAAATAAATATTAGTTTTTATATATTATTTATAATAATAAATTTTATAAAATAAATATATTAAATTATTTAAAACATTATTATTTTATCTAAATTAAAAATGAATGAATTAAATATTATTTTAGTTGATTTTGAATAAAAAATTTTTTTATAGCAAATCATAATGTAGAGAAAATAATATAAAAAATATCAAAATTATAAGTTTAAGATTAATATCTTAATTAAGAATAATAATAAGATAAATTTTATAGCTAAATAGATGATATTTCAGAATAGTTTTAAAAATAAAATATTTTAATGATAAACCACAAGAGCTTTAAGGATAATATATAAGGAAATAGAATTAATTTTTGAGTTATTTTTTAGTAATTTTATAGTAATTTTTTAGTAATTTATTAGTAATTTTTTACTAATTTTATAGTAATTATTTAGTAATATTTATATTGTTTATTGTATAATAATTTATGAAAGCAATAAAGATTAAAATAATAACTTAAAATTTTATGAAGATTCTAAATACAATATATTAGAATTATATTTGTTTAGATATTGTTATTATTTGTGGAAAAAATTATTATTGCTTATAATTAAATAAAAAAATAAAAATTTAGAATTAAAATACATTAAATAGAATAAAAATATAAAAAAGGAAATATATTAGAAATTCAAATCTGATATTTAAATAGAGATTGAAATTAAAAGAGAAAAATTATTAGATATTAAAAATAAAAGAGTTTTTACGGGTTTAATATATTCAGGTGGTTTTTAAATGGAAAATATAATAATGGAGAAATAAAATCATAGAGAATAAATTTTAAGATGAGTGAAGAAGAATGGATTGATTTTAAAAAAAATTAGATAGATATTATTAAGATGATAAAGAGATAGTAATTTAAGAATTATTGAATATGGAAGACTGTTTTAAAAATCCAACAGAAAGACGAAGGAATGAGAAATAGTTTGTAGTTTAAATTTTGGATTTGAAAAGAGTGAATGTTAAGTTTTACGAAGACTAAAAGACGATGGTTAAAATGATACATAAATGATGATTTGTTTTTATCATATGATTTTAAGATTATTTTGTAATTAGTTTTATTTAAATGTAAACATTTTTATTTTGATTATGAAATTTCTCATTATTTTTATTATTGTATTTTATTTAAATATGTATAATTTTTTGTAGTTATATTGTTTGAATATTTCAATATATTAATATAATATTTTATTAGGATTTAATTCTAAAATTAATATCTTTTTTTATTAGTTTTGCAAATTTTTGCCTTATTTGTATTTTAAGGTTACAATTGTTTATAAAATGTTTCTATGTTACTTTTTTATTGCATGTGGAACATTAGTCTATTAGGAAGTTTATATTGACTGCTGGAAAGTATTTTGAAAGAAATTTTATTAAGAAATTGGTTCTTAGTTTATATTAATTGTTTTTTTTTAATTTACTGCTTTCATTATGTCAAATTTAATTTGGCTGTAGTGTTCTACTATTATTTGTTGTAGTTTATTAATTAATATTTTTTTGTTTATTTTTTGTGTGTATTTTCTAATAATTTAGAGATTATCTGTAAAATAATAGTATGTTTTATTATTTTATTTTTATCTTATATTATTTCTTTTTTATATTGTATTATTAGCATATTTTATTTATAATGACTTCAAGAATTTTGCATACTTGTTAATTTTCTCTGATATATATTTTCTAAGCTTAATTTTATTGACTATTACGTATTAATTATGTTTAAAAGGATTATTGGAAATTCTAATAGAAATTTCTTTTTTAGTCGCAATGTGTTCTTTAGTGTTTCATTAAAATATTGTTATTAAGCCACTTGTTTTTGGTTAAGTATACTAAAAGAAGATAAGGATATTATGAGGAAGACAGTGTTGTTGAATGCTTCCAACTTATTGTTCATCTCTCCTCTTGTAGTTCAACTCTCATTTCATCTAAATCACTCTCCTCTCTTATAGCTAAAATCCAAGTAACCTAATAAAGATAAGCTATAAGATTAACTTTTAATCCTTCCTTTAAGCGAAAATATCTCTAAATCAATCGAAACTTATTAGAAAAAGCTTCTCCTTTAATTAAAAATTAATACAATATTGTGTATTAATCTATTCAATATAAATTTTTGCCTTTTTAATATTTTCAAACTAATTAAAAGATAATCTATAATTAGTTTAAGAAGCAGTAAAAAAAGATGCCCTATTAATATAATATGCTTCAAATAATTAAAAAATAATTTTTAAACTTTATTAGTATTAGTTTAATAAAATGGATTGGTTTTATTATTTTCATCCTAAGAATAATGAAATAATGAATAAATAGCAATAAAATCAGTATAGTGAAGAGGTAACTCAATTTTTTTTGATTCAGAATAATATAGAAATAATGAATAAATGATTATTTTTAGCTATAAAAACGCATAGCTATTTTTTTGAATTTTATTCTGGATGTTAAAAATATCATATAATTTTTTATGAAAAAAAAAACAGCGATTCATTAGAAACACATCATATTATATGAAAAATAATTGTGATGTTTTATTGATAGCAACATAGTCAAAAGCTTTATCTATTAAATACACTTCAAATGATATTGAAATAATATGCAGTTTATTTAGAGAAGATATTAAATTTTCTTTCTTAATAATTTTAAACGTATCAGAATAAATACAAGACAATAAAAAATTATTTTATAATTTCCAAATAATTATAAATATATATAAAGTTTTGCTCTATTGATTAGCTTTAGAATTCGCTATTGAATAATTTAAAAATAATAAATAAATATAATTAGAAGCTAATAAAATTAATAAAGAAACAATAAAATATGTAACAAAGTAAATTTGATAAGAATTAAAATTTTAATTATTTTTTCATTATATTTTATTTATACTAGAATACTTTTTTAATGTTATTATAATTTTATTTTTTATATAATTGATATAATGTTTTATCAAATATTAATAATAAATTAAGTATATTTTTTATAAAATAAGAATATGATATAGTATATAATTAAATTGAAAAAAAAATATAATTATAAATTTACTATTAATTCTTAAAAAAATAACCTTAAAATTCTATTAAAATTTTAAAATTAATACATCAATTATAAAAAATTATATTTTATAGAAATTAAATTAAAGTATTTTAATAATTCATAAAAATGCATCTTTGTTTAATTATAAAATTATTATAATTAAAAATAATCTTATAAATTAATTAATAGTATCTATTTTTAAATAATTATTTTATTAAATTGATATAATATTTAAGTAATATAAATATTATTTAAATACTTAAATATTTTTATAAAATAAATTTTTAATAAATGAACTTAGATTTCGATGAAGAGGATTTAAAATATTTAGAAAAGATAAAAAATAATAAAAATAATTTTTAGTAGATTCCTGCTTTTTTATAAAATAATAGAAATTTTTTATTATGAGTACTACAATAAAATGGAAACGTATTAGAATTTTTATCAAAATAACATAAAAATGATAAAGAATTGGTTTTATTAGCTGTTTAATAAAATGGATATGCATTTTAATTTGCATCAGAATAATTAAAAAATGATAGAGAAGTAGTTTTAAGGACTATTTAATAGAATGGAGTGAATTTATAATCAGTTTAGAAAGAATTTTAAAATGATAAATAAATTGTAATTGAGGCAATAAAATAAAATAGCAATCTTCTTTAATTTGCTTCAGAAGAATTAAAAAGTGACAAATAATTTATCTTAGATTTAATAAATAGTTAAAAAGGTATATAATTTAAATATATTTCGGATAATCTTTGAAGTGACAAAGAAGTAATCTTAGAAGGATTAAAATATAATGGTTATGTGATAGAATACGCACCAGAATATTTAAGAAATGATAAATAATTAGTTTTAGAGGCCTTAAAATAAAAAAGCTCATCTATAAAAACTATTTCTGAAAATCTTAAAAATGATAAGTAAGTTATTTTTTAAGCAGTTAAAAATAATGGAGAATAATTAAAATATGCGTCTAAATAACTTTAAGATGATAGAGATATTGTTTATGAGGCAGCTAAATAATATGGGTATTCATTATGTTATGCATCAGAAAGATTAAAGGACGATAAAGAAATTGCTTTAGAAGTAGTAAGATAAGATGGACATTTATTAGAATCTGTTTCAAAAAGATTATAAAATGATAGAGAAGTAGTATTAGAAGCTGTTAAAAAAAATGGAGAAGGATTTAGATTTTGTTCAGAAGAATTAAAAAATGATAAAGAAATAGCAATTGAAGCTATATAAGAATATGGGCACGCTTTTTATTATGTTTCTTAATTTCTAAAAAATGATATGGAGATAGTTAAAAAAGCAGTAGAAAGGAAAGGAAGAAATTTAAAATATTGTTGTTAATAATTTTAAAATGATAAAGAAATAGTAAAGCTAGCGATTTCTAAAAAAGGAATGCCATTAGAATTTGCATCTGATGAATTAAAAAACAATAAAGAAATTGCTTTACTAGCTGTTAATAAATAAGGAGAAGCTTTATAATTTGTATCAGATAATCTTTGAGATGACTTTGATGTTGTTATAGCAGCTGTGAAAAATGCAGGGTGGTCGTTGAAATTCACTTCAATTAAACATCGAAAGGACAAACATATTGTTTTATAAGCAGTTTAATCAGATGGAAATGCATTATAATTTGCAGATTCAACGCTACAAGATGATATTGAAATCGTATTAGAAGCTATTAAAAATGAAGCATATGCATTACGATATGCATCTGAAAATCTTAGAAATAATAAACATGTTGTTTTATAAGCTATGAAATAAGACATAAATACTATTAAATTTGGATCATAAAGTGTTTAAGAGGATTAAGAAGTGAAAAGTTTTAAGAAATGAATGATTTTTAATAGATTAAATTATATAAATATAAATATGATATGATATAATGTTTAAATGTTAAATAATAAAGATAATATTATAAAATAATTAGATAATAAATGAAGTGGATAATATAGATAGTATTATTAGTAATATTAAGTGAGATGATAGTATGTAAATTCAATAAAATAAGATTTACAGTAAAGAATCTTCACAAATAAAGGAAAGGGAAGAAATATTTGAAGAGTAGTAAGAAGTCAAATAAATATGCGAATGGTAGTAATAAAATGGGAAAATAAAAATATAACTAAAAATCAATGAGTGGAATATAAACAGTAACATAAAGAGACAATAAAGAGGAAGTATTATATGTGATGACTATTGATAAAGATTTGATTATAAGCGATTCAGAATTAGAATAAATAAAGGCAGAGCCAAGTGAAGTGGAGGAGGAATTGGAAGAGAGAGTGAAGAATGAAGAGGACAAAAGTTACAAATCAAAATGGGATAAGAGAAGCAAGTAGTTTAGTTGTGATAAGGATTAAATGAAAGGATGGGTTTATATGTTGGACGAGGCAACTCGATTAAGTTCTAATACTGAAGAAGTGAAGAAGTAGGTATAGGATGCAGGCTTAACTAAGGCAAATAGTATGTTAAGAATGACTAAAGTAAGTTTAGATCTTAATAATGAGAAACTTGCAATCAAGGATACCAATCAAGATGTCAAATAAATTATAAGACTTAACAATGTTTATCCCAGAATGGATCAGCTTAAAGCCATTCTTGATGATGAAAATCAGAAATAAAAGAGATCACAGTTGGAACTTTTGAAACTCAACATTATCAATGCTACTCAACTAGTCTAAACATTAGATGATAAGCTTTAATCTCTCTTCTGTATCTTAGTCATCAACGAACCACTTAACAAGCTAGAATTCAAGTAAAAATATGACGAAATCAAGTCTAAAGCAGATAGCAAATCTCAGATTGACTTGTTGGTATAGACCTTGGAGAAGAGTGCTGATTTTGGAAAACATAAAGATTATTACTCTTTGTTGACTTTGTGTCATCCCAACTATGATTATATTAAGAAATGGTTTATCTTCCTATACAGAGAGAAAATCGACTGTTAAGTGGATTATAATAGAGACAACTTTGACATTCTAGAAGATTCTACAACCATTCTCAATAGTGGAGCCACTACCTCTTCAATGCAATAGATTCTTATGTAATAGTAGTAGAGATAAGAATAATTGATGAAATTAAAGAAGTAATAACAAGAATTATAGGAGTCCAACAAAGTATCAAAAATTCGTAAGAATTAAGAGGAGTTAGAAAGAATGTAATCAGAATTGTCTAGTCTGAATGAAAGTATGACTGAAGAATAAGAGTATAGTGAGAAGGAAATTGAAGGAATGATGAGTCATATAAAGAGTATGGAGAATTCAGTTTAAAATAAGGGTGAATAGTTGGAATGTTTAGAAAAGGCATTAGAAATAAGAGGGGAGGAGGAAAACAATGCAGTGATAATGATGTTAAAGGACGAGGAAATGAACAAAGTGAAAAAGGTAGTAGGTGAGTCTAAGAGCAAGATGAGAGAAGCTTATTAATAGAGGATCAAAGAATTGAAGGAAGAATTGAAAAGATAGGAGGAAGGTATTACTTAAGAGAAGGGTAATTATGATGAGTTGATGATTAATCTCATCAAGGGGGGCTTAAAAAAGGGAAGCAAGAGTGTATGTGTAACTAATAAAGCTGCAGTATTAGATAAAGATGGAAATTATAATGGAGATTCAAAGATGAACTAGTTTATTGAGGATGCTTGTTCTAACTTATTGAACTCTAATGAAAATGCAGCTGATCTTTAAGGAGGATTATTAGATTCCATTAATAAATGTACTCAGAAAGAACTTTTCTGTTCAGAGTGTTGCTAAAATCAATTCGGAATTGACTAGTTACTTCTCAGATAGGATTGCATTTCTGACTGTCAAGCCATTCTAGATGTCTTTATTCAGAATAAACACACTTTTAGTGTTGACCTTTCCAATGTCATTGACCCTAAACTCTCAAAATAAATCAAACATCAAGTCGATCAGGAAGTCTTATAAAAGCAGCTTGAAGCTACACATAATAGATTCAAAGCCATCAATCATCATCTATCTAAAAATCATCAATGATCACTTATTCCTTTTATTTTATCATTAATTTCTTTTCTTATATTATCATTATTATTATTATTATTATCATTATTATCATTATATTCATTATAATATAAAATTATACCTAATTATATAATTATTATTTTTATATTATAATATATTGAGATTATTAAATTTTTATTATAAATCAAATAATGAAAATTTTGAGCCCTTAAACTATAATAGTAAATGTAATGCTTTCAATTTAATTTTTATTTAACTTGATTAGTTTAGTGATATCTTTAGTGTAATAAAAATAGTATTAAAGTAATTAGAGTTAGGAATAATTTGAAGGATTAGTAGTTAGAAATGAATTAGAGGCTTTTTTTTAAATTAAACTAAATAATATACACAGTGATTCCTAATATTAATGTATATTAAATTATGAATAATATATTAGGGGATAAGTTTAGGAATGAGTGGGTACTATTTGTTTTATAACATGAGGATTCTTAAGAGACAGTAAATAAAATAGTAATAATAAGAAAAGAGTAGATAAAAAGAGAAGCATTAAAGAGGAAGAAGTGGAAAGATTTAAGGAAATGGAAAGATTTAAGGTAGTGGAGAGAGAGAACTTGGTGCTTGAGAATGTATTTGTATACTGCCTGTATGGTTTGTCGATGATAATCTCGATCTACTTCTATGAGATGGCCAGAGATGAAATGCAGAACATTCTCCTTTTCCTTTCTCTCCCTTCTCTCTCCTCACTCTCCTCAGTCATCTTTCTCTCCTCCCAAATCAAACATTATGCCTCACTCACTTTACTCGCATAAGCACTCACTTCCATCCAACTTGCCTTCCTTCCTCTTTACACTTTCTATTAGTGTAATAGGCATAAATATGAAATCTCATTATGATCATCATTATCATTCTAATTATTAAACTTCCATTAACTTTATTATCATATATATATTTATTTATTTCATTATCTTTTTTTTAGCAAATTCCTATAAATATCTTAAAAATTATCTATTTCTATTATTTCTTCCATTCTAAAAACTTCGCTTATTATTTCTCTAACATCTTTGTTTTTATATTGATATAAATTAATATTAGTTAAAAACTAAATAAGATCTTTTAACTCAGTGTCATTTTTATCATCGTAAAAAGGCAAAATAGGAACGCCATTATTTACTTAGATTCCATAAGAATATGCACTATTATCTACTAAAATTATATCCTTTAAATCTCTATTCTTTATTATCCTAAGATCTTTCATATGAATTCCTTATTAGCTCACACTACAATGTTCTCTGAAAAGTCTGTCATTTATATATTAATTATGAGGGTCCAGATAATCTAGAATCTATTTTATCATTCATATTATCATTATATATTTATTATTAATAATTTAATATCATTATATTTTTCAATTATAATTAACAATTTTATTATATTCAATATTATAATATCGTTAATATTTAATTATTATAATATTTAATTTTCTATAATTATTGAAAAGATTATAATTATATAAATGATATATATATTAAATAATTACTTTGTTAGCATAAAAACTATGGCTGGCAGTGAAAATAACGATTTCATATATTTTGCTTAGTTTTTGCAAACATTCTTTAGCATAAGGTCTTATATTTATTCCTGCCTCAATAACTTCCCCTCCTTCAAATTCTATATCTAATTTAATATCATAAGGTTAATTAATAGACTCATTACAATGAATTAATGTTTCATCTAAATCTAAAATTAAAGTTCTTTTCTCAATATTCTCCTCATTATTTTTATTTATTTTTCTGCTTTTCAGATAAACTTCTTATTCTACTAGAATTTCATCGAATTACTTGCAGTACACCAAACATTACCATGTTTATAAAAAGTGGTCTCTACATATTCTATTATAATATTTATTGTTTATTATTTTTACTGATTATAGCTTGACTAGTCTTAGGTTCAAAAACTTTCTACTATTTTTTTATAATAATAATTATATCCACTTTCTAGGACTATTTTTTTATAGAAAAATTTTATTTTTTATTGATATTATTAATTCTTAAAAAGTTCATTTTATTATTATGTTTAATTTTAATTATTTGATGACTATTATTATTTTTGTTAATTCTATACTTGAATTTAGTTTTTGTTTGATTGTCTATAAAATTATTATTATTATTATTATAAAATTTATTGTTTTTTTAATGCAGATTTTGATGATTCTTTATCAATTTAATCTTAAATAACAATAAATTTTTTTTAATTTTTTTCTTAAGATTAATCTTAAATAAAAAATATTATTTACTTTTTTTTAATTCTTATTGATATTAATTAAAATCAATATATTAATATTCATCTGCTTCTGTTTTATTATTATAAAAAGTTTAAGCTGTATTTGAATACAATTTATTTCTTAAATTCAAATTGAATTCATTAATAATTTATTAATTTGAATTTTTATTTATTTTTTAATCAGATTATTCGATTTTGTTTATATTTTTTTCATTTTAATCAATAATTATTTTTTTTTATTACAAATCTATTTAATTTTTTTATTCATTTTAGGAGTTATCTTGTTGATTCTAATTTTCTTACCCTAAAAATAATTGCTTTTTAATTTATTATTATTAATTTTAAGGTAAAAATTATTATTATTAAAATTAAAATTATTTTTGTTAATAATATAACTATTATTATTACTATTAAATATTACTTAATCTATTTTGGTTAACAGCAATTTTATTTTGTAATTAATTAAAATATTTATCTTTATATTCATTAATTGCTTTTTAAAAATCATATTTATTTTATTTAACATTTTATAATTAATTAATCATAGTTTAAGTAACCATTTATTGATTAATATTTTATATTGAATTTTACTAATTATTATTAATTTTATTTTTCATTTTTTTATAAATTTAGTTATTTTTAAAAGTTGATTTTTACTTAGACTAATCTTTTGTATAATTTTCTGTTTATAATATAGTATTTAAATTTTAAAAAAAATCAGTCTTTTTGTTTTTATTTTTTATTGCTGTAAGATTTCCTTTATTTTATGGAGTATACATTCTATTATAACTAGAAAGCAAATTTTCATTAGTTGTTTAACTTTTTGGTGTAAAAACTCTTTATTGAATTTTCTAAGCAAATTTATTTTAACTTATTGTTTTATTAAATTAATTGTTGTTATTATTTATAATCTCATTATTATCAGATAAATTAGATTTTTGAGGCAAAACTATGCTGCTATTTTAAGTATATATATTTGATGGTTGTTATTACTTCATTTTAAAATATTGAGTATTGTTTGGAGATATCTAAATGTCTTATTAAGTATTTAAATTTTGATATTTTTAAATGTTATTATTTTTTAAATTATTACTTGTTCATTTAAATTATATACTGCTTATTATTTAATCTTTTAAAAGTTAAAGTTAATCTTTACTATTTTATTATTTGTTGTTTATTATTTAACAGTTTTCAGATGAAGACCTTTATTTTTATTATTAACCAATAAATTCTTATAACATATATTATTAATAATTTTTTTAATTCAATTTGTAATGATTAATTCAAATATAATAGAATAATAAATAATGATTATATTAAAAATAGTAAATAGTGATATAATTCTAAAAAGAGTAAAAATTAATAGAAATAATAAAAAAATAGATAAAAATATAAAAGATAAAATAGAATATTATAAGTAACAGTCAATATCATAGATCAGAAAATAAGACAGCATTTTTTATTCATCTTAGCACTTGACTTATAGAACATTTTAGCTCCTTAAGATAGATCATCACTTTTAGCAACTAGATGATCTATATCTTATTAATTATTTAATAACTATTTGATATTATCATGCAAAATGACTTTAGTTTCTTAAAGAGTGTTTTGAGCCTAGTGGAGTTTGTCAACCTATTTAGGATCTTGAAATTGATTGAAGAGTGAAGTAATATCTTAGATCTGCTGATTGTCGTCATTTAGGAGTTCTTTTAACTTGTGACTGTGTTTGAGGAAGATGTTGCAACTTTATTGCAAAAGACTAAAAGCTAATCTCTTGGGATATTCTTGATCACAAAATACAAATACTGCTGACTCCTAATCAATGATCTAAATGTAACACAAATTCTCTTCGTGGTTAATTACATGTCGTTCACTGTTCACACTCTGCTTTAGAATGTTTACCAGAGTTTCTCGCACTGCAAACTTGAATGTCTCTTTAACCGTATTTCTATACATGAAACTAAAACTACTCACATTGTACTCTCTTGTGTTTATCCATACTTTTCCTGATTATG
>Ga0315908_10000335_pt1 | contig 37885 bp, 24 predicted proteins | sample LakEriMetagenome_12_FD_203520 | JGI IMG/M metagenome (GOLD analysis project Ga0315908, IMG submission 203520) | Freshwater fungal communities from buoy surface, Lake Erie, Ohio, United States - Buoy 4 MA124 | ecosystem: Environmental > Aquatic > Freshwater > Lake > Lake biofilm | place: USA...
TGTAATTAACAATTCTACATTAAATTCTTAGATAAATAGAGGATTTTCTCCATCAGTAATATAATTAAATAAAGATATATTATAGAACTATATAATGAATGAGAATGCTCTAAGTGGAAGTAATAAGTTGATAATATAATCTCCAAAAAAAAAGGTAACAATAGGACAACAATATATTTAATCTCCTAGTAAGAAAGTTATGATTCGATAATAAATGTCTCCTTCTAAGCTTAGTCCTTCTAGATTTATTTATTACTAACCAGTCTAACTAATAAACTAATAACCAGTAACTTCCAAAATCTCCTCCACTATTCCTCACAGATATTTTATTAATTCTCATTCCAAACTCATTCCATCTAAAATATTAAACAGTTACACTGTTTTTAAATCTATTCATGATAATCCAAGAATCGTTTCAAAGTCTCTTTCCAGATTCTGATTATTATTATTTATATCTTTGATTTTATCATTATTTTATATCTTAATTATATTAATCTTTTCTTCACCTTTCTAAATAAATATAATAAATACTATTATATAATATATACATTTTTATTAATTCTTATACTATATTATAAAATTATTAATCATATTTTCACTTCATAATAATTTATTCTCTTATTCATCTATTATACAATTATTAATTATATTATTTGTTCATAATTATTTATTGTCTTCATTTATACTTCCATTTATAATCATATTTTTTAAAATTTCATTCATATTTCCATTAATTTCAAAACTGTTTTCTATGGAAATCTATTGATTATTATCACTTTTCATTAGACTACTAAATTAACTTGCCTTTAGATTGCTAAATGTTTATCCAATTTAATGAGTGCTTTTAATTCTCTTTATATTTTTACTTTTTTTACTTTTTACTGTTTTTAATATTTATTCTTATAATTCTCCCTCTCTTTAATTTATTTGTTAAATTTAAAATGATTTAGATTTTTATTTAAAATAAATTTATTATATCTCTTCATTTTTTTAAATATGAATTTGATTAATTTTGATTTTATTTTATATTCTGATAATATTTCTTTTATTAGTTTTTTTATTAGATGATTTGGGTATAATATGATTATTATAATTTTAAATGACATTTTATTAGTTGTTGGATTATATAAATAAAGTTTAGATATTAGAGTTGATTTAAATATTAGATAAGGATTAAATTTAGTGTATTTGTGGTTTTTTTAGTTATTATGGTTATGATTGTGAGCGGATTTAATTAATGTTGAAAAAAAGATGATGTGAGAGTTGTTTATGTTAGAGATAGATTCTAAAGAGAAGGAAGAGAAAGAGATAGAAGAGTTTGAAAGTATTGAGAGTGAAGAAGAAGTAATGAAGGGTTGAATTGGTGCGAAGTAGAAAGAGATAAAAGAGAGGGAGAGTTAAGATGAGATTTAGTAGAAGAATGAAATGATAAAAGAGATAGATTGAGAGATTCTATCGTCCGATGCAAATGTCAAAGGTGACACTATGATGATCGTACCCATTGATACACTTTTTACACCAATTACAATGTCGACTATCACAATTCACCAAAACATCACACTCTCCACAATAGTCTTCCAACTACTCAATTATTGCTCTTCTCTCTTTCTCTCCTCCCTATTTTTACAAAATCACAAATGGATCTTCATTATTCCTACTCTACAACAACATCATACACAATATCATCCCTGTTAGGCTCATTACCATCACTATCACTAATCCTATCTCCTCACTCCTTATCTTCTCTTTCAACTCCTCCACTATTATTGTTATTTCAAATCCCAATAGTCCCAATCATAATATCTGCAATAATTTATAAACTATCATTCCTATTATTACTATTACTATTATTCTTATACTTTATTAGATATTTATATGTTTGTAAAAATCACTAAATCCTTCAGTAAGAAATTGGACCCTTTTGCTGGATAATACTTAAAGAGACCTCCTTGCAATCCTGAGAGATTTATTGGATAAACGGCAGTAATAACAGGAGCATCTTAAGGAATAGGTAAAGAAGTAGCATTAAACTTTGCTAGATCAGGAATAGATGGTATGGTATTATCAGATGTAAATGAATAAAAGGGACTAGAAACTTTAGAAGAAGTTAGAAGAGAAATGAGAAACAAGAATGGAAAGGTGATATATAAGACAGGTAATGTGGTTAATGAAGAGGAAGTGAAGGAGATGATGAGAGTATGTTATAAAGAATTGGGTAGTCTGAACATCTTGATAAACAATGCAGGGATAATGATGGGAGATGATGACAGACCTGACAATACTCCTTTAGAAGTGTATAAAAGTACAATGGATGTGAATGTGTTGGGTCCTTATCTATGCATGAAGCATGCTATTCCCTACATGTAATAGAGTGGTAAGGGTAACATTGTTAATCTTGGATCATTAGTTGCCTTTGTCGGTTCAGCCACTCCTTAGACCATTTACACAGCCAGCAAAGGAGCACTCGTAGCTATGTCAAGAGAATTGGCTATTGTTTATGCTAGAGATAACATCAGAATTAATTGTATTAATCCTGGACCTATTAGAACTGATCTCATGATTAAGTTCCTTAATACTCAAGAGAAGATCGATAGGAGATTTGTTCATAATCCTATGGGAAGATTGGGAGAAGCTTTTGAAATTGCTTAAACTATTAGTTTTTTGGCCTCTGATGAAAGCAGCATCATGACTGCTACGAATCTTATTGCTGATATGGGTATCTCTGCTGCTTATGTTACTCCTGAATGATAATTTTTTATATTCTTTATTCTATTATCTATTATTATCATATTATAATTAAATCATTATATAATTATCACTATTATTACTACTATTCCTAATATTATTCCTATAATTTCTGAATCATTTATTTTCTCCTTAATTCATCGTCTGCCTTTTTCTTTTTAATCAATTCATATATTTCTTTTTCCTCTTCTATCTCTTCAGTAACTTCCTTCAACTATCTAAAATTATTAATATAAATTACTCTTTTTCCTCATTAGTTAAAATTTTCTCGTAACTCTATTAAACATTTACTTTTTTACTTATTTATATTTGATAATCATTAGAATTTAACTATTCTAGTTATTTCTTTTCCCAATATAATCTTTCTCTTTCATCTTTTACTGTTTGATTAAATATTGAATTTGAATTTGTTACTAACTTATTAATTTTATTTTATTAATTATCATTATTCTATTCCTTATCAAATTCATATTTTCGGCTTTAATTATAATTATAAAATTTATTTCTTTCTTCTTCATACTCCTAAATTTATTCTTGAGACTAGTTATCTAACTTTTTTTACTCAAAATTAACTAGGCAATTCTAATTATTTTTCCCTTATTCTAATAACTATTCATATAATTTTACTTTTTTTATTAACATTTCATTTTTTTACTAATCTATCAATTTCATTTAATCTGAATCTTTAGAATTTCTAAATTCAATTCCTTTGTTTTACCTTTCGAAAAGAGAAGGTTTTTTAATAATTTTTTTTTTAATATTGTCTTTTTAAGAATTGAGAACAGCTTTTAAACTAACAATCTTGAATAAATGATAAGTTTTACAGATGATTAATTAACATTTAACGGTTTGCTTTGTTTAGGAATCAATGAACTTTCAGTCAACCAACCATAACCTGACATAAATTATTAATTAATATTATTATTTAAATTCTCTAATAAATATATATTTTTCAATTATTAATTATAGGACTCAAACTTCTACTGTTTGACTAATTTAGTATTGAACTATTCGATACTTCATTTAAAAATTAGTTATTTTTTATTTAGTTATGATTCACTTTTTGAAGCATGCTTTTAAATTTTTTTTGGCAATTAAATTAATTTTTTATTTCTTCTTATTATTTTATATTCTTATTTATATTATTTTGATTTTCAAAATAGTGTTTTCTTTCTGATAAAAATTATTCATATTAATTATTTATTTAATTATTGTTTAAATAATTTTTATTATTATTCAAATTCATATTATTGTAATTCTTGTTATCATTACCAATATTTTTATTTTTATTATAAATATTATTTATATTATTATTATTAATTTAATTAAAGTTATTAAAGCTATTGTTATTACTATTGGTATTATTATTGGAATTCATATTATTATATTAGTTTTATTGAATATTATTACTATAATTGATTTAATGATTGTTATTAGTGGCATTATTTGTATGATTTGAGTTTTAACTATGATTATGATGATTTTAATAAAGAGGAAAAAGGTTTGAGTTTTGATTATATTTATGATTTGGGGTTGGATAATTATTAGAGAGAGAATGTGAGAATGATTAATTAATGATTTTGAAGATGTTATTTTGATTGGATTGGAATGCATTTGAGAATGTATGAAGATAAATTTATGTTTATTTAAGGATGTGGTTATTAAGATTAATTTTGGGTTGATAACTAGCCAATTTGAGGTTATAGTTCATTATTATTTATTATAATGGTTCTTCTTCTATTTCATGCAAAATTTTATTTAGGTTTGAATCTACATCCTTTTTAATGCTATTTACTAGTTCATTGTAATCTAAAATCTTCTCCATTTATTTTGACAGTTATTCTTATTTATTTTTTTCATAATTTTTTAACTCTCATATCTACTTTGCCTTTATCGTTTCTATTTTTTAAAACAATTCTTTATACATTTAATCTATATTTTCTACTTAGTTTTGGATTAATTTCTGATTTTCCTTTACAACATACTCGTTCAATTGTATTTATTATTGACAAAACTATTATTTACTAAATAGATTTTTATTAAACTGATTTATTGTTATTACTTTCAAGTCAGATGAATTTAATAAAGAAATGTTTTTCCCTTTCGCTTTCAGATGAGTCGCACATTACTGACAATAATATTTAGTAGTTGTTAGAGATTATTACAAATAAAATAAAGCCTATTTAATTTTTATTCATTATTATATTAATTATAATATATATAATAATAATAATGATGAATTAATAAGATTATTTTTTTACTATTTGATTGTCCTGATTGCTACATAAAACTTTACTTTCTTGTCTATTGCTATTTTCTTTTAAACGGTCGGAATAACTCAAATTTTCCACTTTGATCTAATTCTGAACCACATTTAAAGTATTATAAAGAGTTGTTCTGCTTTAACTTTTTTTTAACTCATTATTATTATTGTTATTACTACTATTATTCATTTCCAATTTTATTATATATAACAATAACGATTAATATATAATAAATTTATAACATTAATAATTCAATACTCTTTCATTTCAAACTCATTCTCCTGTTAATTTTCATTCTTATTGCATTCTTTTTTCATTATACAGTTTTCTACCAATATCACATTCATAAAAAGCGTAAAGTGAATCCACAAATTCAATTTTTTTTGATAATTTTGATTCTCAGACCAATATTTAATATGTTATATTTAACCTTAATAGTCTTCTTATAATGCTAATTCAACATTGTAATTTTCTTTAAGTTATTATTATAATAAAATGTTATTTTCCAATTCTTAGTATTTTTTCTGTACTTCAGAATCAGCATATTGAGATATTAAACATAAAATCATTCTTGATAATATTAAAAACACTCCTAATATTATTAATATTATTTTGAGTTCGTATTTTATTTTCTTACTTTATCTCATCATAATAAAAGATAAAGGTTACCATATCAATATTATTAACAAATCTATCGTAAAAATTCCAATTAAACCTTAAACAAAACCATAAATATTATATTAATTTCTAGATATTTTATTACAACTCAAAATTTAAGCAGTATAAACTAATTATATTATTTATAGAATGCTACAAATTAATATAATCAAATAATTACTACTATATTTTATCATTCAGTTTAATTTAGTTAATTAATTTTTATTTATAAATAGTTTTTATATTTTTTTATTATTTATTCATTTTATTATTTAATAGTATTTTTAATATTTTAATAATTATTATAAAAATAGAATATAATTAATTAAAATATTACTTATAAATATAAATATTAAAATGATGAATTATATATATACATTAAAACAAGGAGAAGGAATAGTAAGTAATTGTAAAATAAAATTGGAAAGAAATAATAAATTAGAAGAATTTTTACTTATAGGAAAATAAAGAAGCATAGAAATATATAAAATAGAATAAAAAGATGTTTAAATTTTATATGAGAATGAATTATTTTCAAGTATTAGAGAGTTAGTTGTATTAAAAGGAATAGATAATAAATAAGATTTAATTATTATAATATTAATGGATGGATAATATTTGCTGGTAGAGCTATGTTTATATAAAGATTACTAATAAATGAAAATAATTAGTAGAAATAACATAAAGAATTTAAAGTAACTTTTAGATATTGATAAGAAGATTGAAGTGTATTAAAGAGTCTTTGATGGAATAAACAAAGGATACATGCTTATTTTTTGTGATTAGAGTTTGGAAAAAATAGAGTGGTAATTATAAATAGAGAAAGGATAATATATTATAAGTTATGAATAGTATAAAGTAAATAATATAGTGTTTGACAAGTTGTATTGTTTAATTTAAATGAAGAGTGAAGAGTTTTTAGGGGTAATATATAAGGATAAATATCAGTTCAATTCTAATTATAATCAACAGTTTTAAGTTGTGAGTTTAAAAGATAATAATAAGGAGGAAAATAAATAGTATTTAGAGTGGAAAATAAATTTTTAGTGTAAAGTATATAACGGAGTATATGTATCAGATGAGAGTATGATGTTTTTTAGTGAAAATGGTATACACATATTCAGTAAGTATGAAAAAGAAGCTGTCCATAGTGTGAAGTTAATAGTGAAACCAAGTGGAATGGTGAGGATGGATATGGATAAGATATTGGTATGTAGTTATAAGACTTTGAATATGTTTTTGATAGTATACAAGAAGAAAGAGTGTCAAGTTGAGTATAGACATTTAGGGAAAGTTGAAGAGAGTGAATGTATAAGTTTATTATAAGGAGGATTGATTATGATGTCGGGTAGAGGACAGAGGGGACTGTTGGTGAGATTAGAGGAGAGTGATAATATGTTAAGGGATAGGCAATAGGTAGAGGTGGTAAAGGAGTGGGAATAGAATGGAGGAGTATTAGATCTAGTGCATTAATAACAACATTCCAATACTCAAGTATTATTGCTCAATTAGCATCATCTCATCAGTACATTGTAGAAGGGATGTTCTGTTTAACTTCACTCTTCTAATACCTTCTCCACTATGCAGACTATAAATCAAGTTCGATACAATCATCGTTTCCTCTTCATCATGCTTAATCATCAACTACTTTTTTATCTTTTCCAACGTAACTCTTTTAATTATCTCCAAACAATCACTCATTCAAATAGACTCCTTAATATTTACCCCAATAAACATTCCCTCATTATCATCTCCACTCAATCCATACTTATCTATACATATCTCAATTCACTTTTCTCTCTTTATCATTAACTTCCTCTCTCTATTATCATATAATCACAATACAATTCACATACATCTTAACTCCTCATCCTTACTACTAACAATACTATTCATCTATTCAATATTACATCTAATAATACTATTATACCTATCTCCTCTTATTAATTCTCATAAAAATATTAATTATCTAAAATAGCATTTAATAATGAACATGTATTTGTTGTATAATGGTAATCTAGTAGAATTGAAATAAGAGAGTTAAAGGAGATGGGAAATGTGTTAGAGACAATAGAAATAATAAGATAAGAATAAATAAGAGAAGAGTAGATAAATATAAGTAGCATATTGGTATTGGAAGGATAGAAATTGATGGTAGGTAGTAGTAAAGGTATAATATACGTGATAGGATACTCAAGAAATAAAGGAATACAGAAGGTTATAATTGGAGGGAACAGAGTGGTGCGATTAATACAAGGTAAGGATAAAATAATAAGTGTGAGTAGCAGGACTATGGTTTTAAGATGGAATGAGCGTATAGATGAATATGAGTCTGAGTACATAGGGATGGAAAAGATAAGAGAGGTAGAGGAGATGGAAGATGGAGATTATTTGATGGTGGTGGATAATCAAGTGATATTAAGTAGCTTCCAATCCAACTCTAAGTTTATCTGTAGATCTCTCCTTTCCAGTCATCAGCTTTCTCCCTTTCTATCTAATCACTCTCTCTTCCAACCCCATTAACTCATCACCCTCTCCCCATAACTCTCACTCATCGCACTAAACAACTAACACCCCAATCCCACCACTCTACTTCTTATTGATACCTTTTCTCATCAAATCATTTAAAACTACTCTTTCCAACATATCATCAATCATATTTATTTCCATAATTCTTTCCTATTTCTATCTCTCTAACATCATCAAAACTCTACTCTTCAGTCAGAGTTACATCTTTATTCCTTTCATTAAAATTCCTTAATCCAAATCTATAAAAGTTATTATTTAGATAGAATTGTTGCTATAGTTCATTTATAAGAGTGCAAGTATATCATGGCTTTAAATGAATAGTTGATAGTAATTAATGTTAACAATTAAAATAATATATAGAAGAATAATAACAATAGAAGTATGATACAATAAATCTATGAGAAATAGTTGAATAGTGTGATAGTATCACTAGAAGTGTAATAGGATATAATACTGGTAGGAGATTACTTTAAAAATGTTCTGTTGTATTTCTATAAAGATAACTAGATATATCCTTTAGCTTACACTAATCACTTTAAGAATCGATTGGTTTAAGCCTGCTTTTTGAATGACTCTTCAGATGAGCGGAAGAGAATTATGGTAAGTGATATTGAAAGTAATGTTATTATTTATACTCAGAAAGATCACATTCAGAATGATACTGATATTCTTTAACTTGATGTTTTGTGTGCATTTAATAATTAAGATTTAATTACTAAAATATAAAAAATTTCATCTTTAAATGGGGCTAACACTATTATTTATGGTACACTTGATGCAAGTATTGGCTTTATTACTCAGCTTAATTCTCATCAATATAATTTTCTCTATTCTATTCAAAACAAACTCATTTAATATTACAGGTCTTTAAATTACCCTCATTTTTATTTTACTTAACCCCCTATAGTAATTTTTTAATTTTATTTTAGAATTTTAGTTCAACATAATTAATCCATTTTAAATAACCTATAAATGGAAATTTTATTAAAACCATAAAAAAATTTAACTAAAATTAAGCTTAATCTATTTTAGGAAATTAAATAAATCTATCTTAGATATTACTTTTAATTGAATCTTTAGAAAATAATGTTTTTCAATGAATTTAAATTTTATTTATATTTATTAAACTTATAACATATTTTGAATATTTTTTTTAATATTATTTATTTTAAATTTAAATGATATTATGATATATATTTAAAATTGATTCTATTTCTAAATTTAATAATATAAAGATTATAAATTATTATAAAAAGATAAGTAAAATATAAAAATAGAATTAGATATTATTATAAATTAAATTTAAATGGATTATAAATAATTAATCTGCTCTTTAAATGCTTAGAAAATGTCAGCTTTTTAGTTCTATTATCTAGGAGTACCTTGCTATTAATATGATTAAGATATGTATTATTATCAGTCATAAAGAAAATGGATGGTTGGAGAGATATTCCTCATCTATTTAATATTTGTTGTCTTAAAGTTTATATACGGGAGAGAAAAAGCTGATGATGCTAAGGATTAGCAAAAGCAAATAGAATTAGCTAGGTTTAAGTAAATTATTTAAACTAAAATTATCATATATTTTTATTAATAAAGTCATTTAATAATTCAAATAAATTTAATAATGAAATTTATAAGATAAATAAATTTAAAATAAATGAATAAACTATAATAATAATAATAGACAAATAGAAAGCAGATTCCTTATATATTTTGCTTAACACATCATTTTGTAAAGCCCTTGTATTATGTATGGTCCAAGAGCAGCTGGAGTAGTCATAATTTATTTCCATTTTATTTTCTTTGGTCTTTTAGTACTTGGTTATAAAAAATAAAATGAAAAACTTATTAATGTTGCTTACGGATTAAGTTGTGCTGCTGATTTGATTAATTTATTAATTGGTTTAGGTTAATTAGGGACTATTAAATTAAATACAGCTACTAATTTAGCTAAACTTAAATGATTCTATTCATTTATATATTTATTAATATTAATAATAATAATATTTTTTATTTACTATTATCTATATAAATATTAAAAATATTTCATATTTTTATTTATTATGAATGATGAATAATATTTTAAAATTAATAAAATTAATAAAAAAAAATTATTATTAATATAAATATATTTTTTTTTAATAATTTTATAAATTAAATATATTTTAAATATTGAAATTCATAAATTCGTTTATTTATAAAATAGTTAGATGAAGTTGTTAATTGAAAATATAAAGATAAATGATCTAGTTTAATCAGAAAAAGAAATTGAAATAATAATAAGTGAGAAAATAGGGATTGAAAATAATTAAATAAGGGTTGTGAATATTAAAGATTAAGAAATGGTTGAAATAAATGAAAATAAAGAAGTGATATTGTAATTGATTATAAAAGAAGTAAAAAAAATGAGAAAAAGTAATGTAGTTAATCGATAGATTATGGGAAGTATATCAATTCCTATATAGATGCTATTAGAGTACAAAGAAGAGAATCAAAATTTGAGATAATTTAGATAGTGGATGGTTTTATATGATGATGTAAATGATGATATGTTTGATGGAGAAATTAACATAGATGAAAAGATAAACAATAAAAATGGAATTCAACTTAAATTTATTTTTTAATCTATTGATATTGATAGTTATGAAATCGAAGAACTTTCTTATAGTAATCTCAATACATAAAGGCAGAACGTTACTCATATTATTAATAATCATTTTTCTAATCAAAATATCCAGTAGCCAAATTTTAATAATCATCAAAATATACAAACTATTAACCATAATAATAATAATAATAATATTAATAATAATAATATTAATAATAATAATAAAAAAAACATGAATTCTTCTTAGAATAATAATAAAGTAATAGTTTAAGATATAACATTAGATTAGTTTTTAACAAATTAATAAGTTAATTAGCAAATATATTATCATAATAATTATAGCAAAAGCTATTCTAATAGTATTAATGATAGTGGTTATAATAGTAACTAATTTCCAAAATTCTCAAATAATTCATTAAGTAGTTAATAAAATATTTTATCTATAGATTAATAATAATAGTAATAAATAATTATCTAACCCAATAGTCAATAAAATTAGTAATAGTAACAATAATAAATATAATCATAATACTAATAATAACAATAATATAAATAACAATAATAGTAATAATAGTAATAATAGTAATAATAGTAATAATAGTAATAATAGTTATAATAGTAATAATAGTTATAAAATTAGTTATTTGAAAATGACTAATAAATAAAATTATAATAATGGAATTAATTAATGGATAATGAATAATAATATAAATTGTAAATGTAACTTAAGATAGTTAAAGATTAATTATAATAATATGAATAAGAAAATATTAATTAAAAATAATAAATTGAAGATTAATAAAAAGAATATTAAATTTAGAATAATAACTATTAATAATAACTTACTAAATATTTTTAGTAATACTAATAAAGTTAATAAGAATAATAAAATATCTTGAAATAAATGCAAATGAAATAATAAGAAAATAATTTACTTTAATAATAATTGATGGATATTTAATAAGATAATTAATTACTTTAAGAATAAATATGTAAATAATAAGAAAAATTGAAAGAAGAAATAATGACAAAGGAAAATTTAGAATAAAAGAATTAAGAATAATATGAAGAATGGAATAAGATTAGAGAGGAATTTATGGAAGAAATAGAGTAATAAAAAGATTAAATTATAAGATTAAAAGATCAAATAAAGAAATAATAAGAATTGCATGAATATGAGTTAGAATAAATAAATATAAAGAAATAGATGGACAAATAATAATAAATGATAAAGTTAGAAAGTAAACTAGAATAATCTTAATAAGAGAAAGAATAACTAGAATAGAAGATAGAAGAAGTAAATATTTAATGGTAGAATTTGCATAACAGATTCATAAAATAACAAAATTAGAATTAAAAGGAAGAATTAGAATATTTAGAAAGGTAATTAGAAATGAAAGAGTTAAGAATGAAGGAGTTACAATAAGAAATTCGAGAAAGAGAGTAAGAATATGAAGAGAGAATTAAGAATTTAGAGATGAGGAGAAGAGAGTAGGATTAGATGTTATTATAAAAGCAAGCCATTATAGATTAGTATCAGCAGGAATGTACTTCTCTCCATTAAACCAAAATTCACATCGAAAAATAGATACTTATACTTTAAACACAGTTATCTTAATAATCATAGTCACTTTATTAATATCATAATTATTCTCATCTTAATAATGATTATAATAATCAAAAAACTGCCAATAATAACACTAATAATCAAACAAATTATCCTACTCATCATTATTTAAATCATAAAATTAATCATATTAATACTAATCATAATTATTCTAATAATAATAATAATTCTAATAACATTAATAATGATAGTGAAATCAACTATAATAATAACATTAGTAATAACAATATTAGTAATAATAATATTAGTAACAATAATATTATTAATAATAACGTTAGTAATAATAATATTAGTAATAATAATATTAGTAATAATAATATTAGTTATAATAACATGAGTAATAATAACGTTAGTAACAATAATATTAGTAATACAATAAGTAATAAGATTAGTAATAGTAACACTGAAAGTAATAAGAATAGAAATAAGATTAGTAATAATAGTAATAATAGTAATAATTAAAAAAAAAAGAAGAGAGAAGAAAGTTTAAAGAGTAATAAGAATAAAGAGAACAAAAAAAATGAAAATATTTGGTGCTCGTCTAAGAAGAAGGATTGGTCGTAATCAGAGTTGACAAGCTAATACTTGGATAAAGAATAACGATACGAAATAGATTGAATGCTGGAATAGTTTTTTAGTAAGTATTCTAAGAATGAGGATTAAGAAGAAATAAAGAGAGATACATCAGGTTACAATAGTTATTAAATAAAGAACAAGAAGGTAGAATTGGCTATTGATTCTAATAAATAGTTGGTTGTCAAGGTGGGTGGAGGGTTCATGGAGTTAGCATAGTTCATTAATTTATTCACTTCTTCTTCTTCTTCTTAGAATAACAATAACAATAATCACCCTCATAATTAGTAATCATAATAGCCCAATAAGCATTAGTAATATAATCTATATAATACCACCAATCATCATTGATGATCACATTTATTTATTATTATTATTATTATCATTATACTAATTCTCTATTTCTTTAACGTAGTTTGCTTAAACCTTCGCTTTATAATCTCTTAAAACCCTCAATCCATTCTTCTAATTCTTCTTTTGAATCACAATAAAAAATGTAGTCTTTAATATTTGCTACTCATAATATAAAACTATTTTCTTATTTTACATTCTAATCATTTATTTTATAAATATTATAATAATAATAATTAGATATAGATTATAATAATGATAATAATAATAATAATAATAATTATAATAATGATAATAACTTATGGGTTTTGAAACAATTTAGCTCCGATGACAGGAATGATCATTTTGGGCTAATCATCTTAAGGGTTTCTAAGACAAATCAAGCCAATATCAGCAAGTACAAAGAAGTATCTTTTAAAAGTAGGTCCAAATATATTTCTAAGGAAATCAACTCTCATGTGGAAGAACCCAATACACCTGGCATTAAGATATCCATCCTAAATATTGAATAGATCCTTAGGATTAAGTTTCGACAATAAGTATTATCCTTATACCTTGATTAGTAGATCTGAACTTAAAACTATTTAGGCTTTCTCCTTCTTCTGTTCCTACATCAATCCTGATAGCAATTGCACTAGGATTGTTCTCTTGAAACAATTCATCAGGAAGTCCGCTTGTCCTTTCACATGAAGCTACATCAAAATTCCAGATTTCTCACTTATTGTTATCTTCTATATCTTATTTATCATTATCTTCTGTTTAAGTTTATGAGTCTTATGTCCTATTTCGTATAGCCACTTCTCTGTTATTAGTAAAAATCGCTTTCTTTCTATGTTCTTGTTGTCAATTTTTAATATCAGATCTGAAAAAATATATTCTGAGTCTTTATCTTTATTCTTTTCTAATATTTTCTTTATGTATGGTTACTTTTTTAATTCTAAATAATCTTTAGCTAAATTACGCATATTCTTAAATTTTATTATTATTAATATTACTTATTTTTAATCATTTTATAAAACTGGCTTTTTTTAAGAATTTTAAAATACTGATTGAAGTAATTTTTCATAAAAAGCTGATTATTTTATATTATTATTTATATTATTATTATTATTATTAATATTAAAATTATTATTTGTTCTATTAATGTTATTATCTATATTGATATTATTATTGATATTAGAGTTTTTGATATTATTATCAAAATCATTATTTTGTTTTTGATTAGTAAAATTGATAAAACTGTTTCCAATATATTAGGACTACTTAATAATAGAAAATTTAATAAAATCATTTCTTTAATCATCAGAATCACTACTTTCTTTATCATCTTCAAGTTATTCAGCTAAATTTAATTTGTCTTCATCACTTGATTATAAAAAAGTATTTTTATTCTAATTAAGTTATATTTCATCTTCCAAATCTTTATTTCTGATGTTAAGAATTCTAATTAAATCTTTTAATTCATTTATATTTTTGTTTAATTAATTAACTTATTCTAATAATTATTTTTATTCTTTTTACTATTCTTAATATTTTTCAATCATCTCTATTAATTCATGTGCTGTTGATCTGTATTTATTTTCTATTTCTTAATTTTACTATTTATACATATTTTCTACATGATATATTTATTCATTAAGTTAATTTTATTAATTTTGTGAAAATTATTATCTCATCTAATAATTTTATTATAATTAATCTTTATTTTACTTATATTCTTTTATTTCTCTTAATAAATCTTGAATTTTCTATTATGATTTATTATTTTATAATTAATACTTATTCTTATTCTTTTATTTTTTATTCTAAATCAAGATTGGTTAAATTTAATTAATGAAATTCTTATTTATTTTATATTAATTATTCTTATGAAAATTCAAGCTTATAAATTTTTTGATATAAATCTTTATTGTCAATTTCAAATTTATCAGATTATTATTTATATTTGTTTGATTCTGATTATAGCTAAGAAATTCGTTCTAAATTATTTCAATCTTTAAATTATTAAATTTAAAACTCATTAAAAATTTTGCTTATATTTTGATTCAACTCAAACATCTTAAATAAATAAAATATATTACTTTATTATTTATTTCAGATTTAATTTATTGATTAGATATAAGATCATTAAAAATATAGGAAATATCATTAAATAATTTTTCAATAATTAATTCTTAATTTATAAAATTAAAATCATTTAAATCTAAGTTAGCGTTTAATAAATTATAAGATATTCTTTTAGATAATTAGTATTTAATAAAACTATTATTTAATTATAAACTATCGATATTTTTAAATACATTATCATCAAAAATTTAATTGTTTTAATTATTATTTTTTATACTATCATTATTTGTTTAATTTTATTAATTCTAGCTTATATTTTAACTAATCTCGAGTTTAAAGTCTTCAACATTAGAGGATTTTTATAAATCTTAACTATAATTAAGAGTATATTCTTCATTTGTATTATCTTATTTTTAATAATCAGATGTTATTATTTAAAACCATTTCTAAATTTTTATATAAAAAAATTTACTCTTTCATACTTATTTAATAATTGCACAAAGTTTTCTTCATTTATTTATTAATTTTCATCCTGTATTAATTTAAAAATACTTATTATTATTTTGTTATCAATAATTAATGAGTTTTATCCAATTTATTTAATAACTTTAATAAATTTAATAAATTACCTTCTTTGATATCTTTAATTTTTAGTACTCCATTACAATTAATTGTGTAATAAATTGATTTTATTAATGAAATCTATTCTTGATTTAAGTTGTTAAGTATATCCATTAACACAGTTTCTTTTACATGTTGTTTTAATTCCATATTTTCATTATTAGAATTATTAACAATAGTACAAATTGTTTGCTCAATCTTTTCATTATCATATTCTTCATCTAATTCCTAAAATACTTTTATATTTATTTTTTATTAGTACCTTCCTTTATTATTTTCTCTAAATTCTACATTTATTTAATAATTTTTATAATTTTCTTATTATTTTTATTTTTACTTGATATAATATAATAAATTTCCTAGACTTTATATATCTGTCTATTAACTTTACCACAAGAAAAATTTCTAATAGAAATCAAATTGATAATGAATAAAAAGATAAGAAAAATTGAATAAAGAAAATTAATTTAAGGAAAAATAATAAGTAATTTTAAGACTTTTTTAAATATAATTCCATAATATATTTAATATGTAATAAAATTATTTAGATAAAGTAATTTAAAATATTAAATTTTTTAGAAAAATAATAATAGATAAAAGGAATTAGTAATTTAGGAAACACTTGTTTTTTAAATGCAGTTTTATAAGTAATATTTATAAATTAATATAGGCTTTATCATCATTAACAATATTTTATGAATACTTAAGAAATAACCAAAGTTTATTTTCAAATAATAATTTATCAAGTTTTTTACAAAAAATTATTGATTAAATTAATAATGTAAAAGATTAATAATTAGAAATAGCAAATTTTACAAAAATATTACAATAATTAATGCCTGATATTTCTTTATATTAACCTTAAGATTCTCATGAATTTTATTTAAGAATTATTGATTTACTAGAATGTGAAAAAGATAATATTGAAAAAATTAAAACACCTATTTTTTAAAAAGATTATTTTATAGTTGATATTTATTAAAATTATGAATATTAAATGCCACGTAATAAGATAAAAATAAAAGGAAAAAAATTAAATTATTTTTAATGTTAAATATGTTAATTTATTTAAAATATTAACTTTGAATAATTTTACATCTTAACTCTTGACATAAAATATAATAATTATATGGATTTATATGATTGTATGATTTTATAATATAATTAAGAAGAAAATTATTAAAATTTAATTTGCATTTTATGTTCAATTTTAAATTCTATTATGTCAACAGAAAAATAAAACAATTAAGTCTTTTTAAAAATATATGAAAATTTAATTAAATTATAATAGAAATATTTTAAAAATAAATTTATTGATTTAAATGTAGAAGAAATTGAAAACATAATTTTAATACAAAATTAGTATTAGAAAGAAATAGATAAATATTAAAATTTATTAAATAAGTTTTTAATTAAATAAAATCTTATTTACTTCTCTAAGCTTAAATAATTTGGGGATATAATCTGCTTACACTTTAATTGAATAGAGTTTCTAAACTAATTTAATGAAAATGGAATTTCAAGTAAATAAAAAATTAATAAAAAAAACAAAAAGAAAAAAAATAACAATATAAAATCTAATTTAAATACAAGTAAAATTATGAATGAACCTAATAATATAAGAAAATCAAATAATAACGTTGAATTGTTACAGACAATAGATTCTTTAAAAATTTTAGATGTTAATTAAAATAATGAAGAAAATAAATGCATTTATTAATTATCAGCTGTTATTATTCATCATGGCAATCTAAACTACGGGCATTACACTTGCTATAGAAAAATTATAAATAATTAAAAAGATGGATAGATAAGATGGGTACATGCAAATGACAGTCGTATTATTCTTTTTATATCATAGAAATAAACTCTGTTGAAATAGAAACAGTAATTTAATCTTAAGCTTACATTGTTTATTATGAAAAAGTATCAAATTATTTATGATTATTTATTAAATCAATATTGAAAATATTAACATAATTTAAATATTTAATATTTATTTTTAATTTCTTATTTAAATATTTTTATAATTCAAAATTTATATAAACATCAAATAAATTTATTTAATAATTTTAATTAATAATCATATTATTTTATTTATATTTAAATAAAATAAATTTAAAATAATGTATTTAGCATAAACAATAAATTAAAAGAGCCAAATCGACGTATATAATTAAAATTAAAATGATAATAAAATTAATTAAAAATACCCTTTATCTGATTAATAAAATAAAGGAATTTCATAATTATAATAAAATTAAAATATTCAAATTTAATATGATAATAGTGAAACTAATTTTTTAGATTAAAATTTTTAAATAAAAGATTTAATTTAATTAGTCTAAAATTCTTTAGAAAAAAATTAAAACTAATAATAAATTGACATTAATAATCAAGATAATATTTAAATAGATTTAAATTGTGAAAACAATAATAATTGACTAAATCATGAAAATTTTTGTTAATGATCAGTAGGTTTTAATTAATCATTAATTTAACTGTATAAATAAAAATATTAAAATTAAAAACAATAAAATAAATTAAATGTAATATTATTTTTATTATAAAAAAGGATGAAATAAAAAATTAAAATTAGTTTAATTTTATTAATTAATAAAACACTAATTAGAATAATGAAATAGATTTTTTTATATAGAATAATTAGAATAGTTAAATTAATTAAGAAATTTAAGGAGTATAGAACTAACAAAAAACAAATTAAAATTTAAATACAAATTAATAAGAAATAAATTAAGACTTCAAAAAAAATCTATTTAAAGTATCTCAAAATTTATAAGAATCTCTAATCATAAGTTAATTATAATAAGATTCTAATAATTTATAATAAAATAGTTAAATATAGTAATAACATATTGATAAAACATAAACAAATAATAATATTAATAATGATGAAAATTAAAAATAATAATGGTTATAATAATTTTTATAAAATTAAAAATATTCCTAATTAATTAATCAAAATAATAATATGTAATAAAATTTATAAAATAATGATATTTTAAATAAAACATAAATATTGATAAAATAATAATCTTAACAAGATTAAAATAATTAATTAAAATAAAATTTATAAGATAATAATATTTTAAATAAATCTTAATTATTAATATAATCCTATGAAGAATAAAATAAAAAATTACAAAAAACTTTAGACTTAAATTAGTCAAATAAAAAATGAAATTAAAATAATTAATAAATAATGAATTAATAGTAAGATTAAAATTTTAGATTATTCTAATAAAATAAAAAATTAAACCTTAATAATAAAGATTTTAATAATTTATAGAATATTTTAGTTTAATCTTTATTAATATGTTAAGAAAAATAAAATATTAAATAAGATTATTAAGTACTATTTTAAAAATATTAAGAAAATTCTTTAATTATAAAAGATTATTAAAAATAAATATTTAATTATAAATTAAATTAAGAAGATTAAACCTAATTGAAAAATAAAATAACATTCTTAGAAAAATAAATTTTATAATTATAAGAAGATATTAAAAAAGAAAAATAATAAATTTAAAATTTAATTATTTAAAATTAATAATTAGAAAATAAATTAAAAGAGGATAAATAAAATAATTAAATAATAAATTAAAATATTTTGCTTTAAAATGAAGAATTAAATAATATTATAAATTAATAAAAAAAATAAAATTTAATTTAAGAGTAAAAAATAAAAGAATAAATTTAATTGTAAAATATAATTTTTAATTAAAATATAATGATTAATCAATTAAATTAAGATGGTGATAAAAAATAAATTATATTAAATGAAATGAATAATTATAATATTGAAATTAAATAATAAATAAAAGAAATAATTGATTAAATATAAAAAAATAAATGTATCAAATTTATTATTTAATAAGAATAAAATGAATAATAGGAATAAGAAATAAAAAATTAAGATTATTAATAGAAATTTAAAAAAAAAGATTCATAAATTCAAAATTATTTTTTGATAAATCAATAATAATAAAATATTGATTAAAAAATTAAAAAAGATTTTAAATAAATTGATTAATAATATATTTTAAAAAATGATTGTAAAAGTAAAATTATTGATATAAAATTATACATTTTAAAAAATAATGAATTTGTTTATAGAATATTCTTGATGAATGAAAATTTGAAGTAATAAATAAATTAATTAAATATTAATAATGATCAAATACTAAAACATATATCTTTTAATGAGTAATAAAATAAAAAAAGAATTTACAAAATATAATTATTTCAATAATTTTAAAATGATTTAAATGAAGGAAATAATATTATTATCGATAAATTATAAAGAAATATATAATAAATAAAATATTTAAAAAATTAATTTAATTCTTTATTAAATCAATACAATATATAAAAAAAAATTGAAGAAAAATAAATGACTGAAATATAACAACTTTAAATTTAAAATTTAAATAATTTAAACATATAAGAGAAATAAAATTAAATGTTAAGCATTTTAGATAAAGTAATATATTTTCATAATTAAAATAATTTATTAGATTAGGTAAATTTTTAATATAAAAGATGATGATGACTAATTATTAAATATTTGTGAATAACTTAAAGAATATTCAAATAACCCAATAAAATTTATTCAAATTTAGGAATAACAAAAATAATTGAGTCAAATTAAACAAATAATTTACGAAGACAAAAGTTAAGCAGAAATTTAGAATATAGATGAGACATAAGTATTTATTTTATTATTATTATTATTGGTTATCTAATAAATTTTTGATTGGAAATAAAAAATTCTACTTTATGAAAAATAAAGTGTTAAAATAAAATGCTAATATGATAAAATATTAAAATATTCAGAAAATGAGCAAGAATAAAAATAATTATTTTATGTTTTATAAAAATATTTTGATATTTTTTAAAATGATAATTATTTAGAAAAGTTGAATTTAATATATAAAGATTTAACAGAAATAAAAATATTTTGCAACGTATTTTATTTTTTATTCAATATAGAGAGTTAAATGTATATTAAAAATCGATTAAAATTAAGAAAGTTTAAATATAATATTAAAATTAATTTTAAATTACCTACAATAATAAATTAATAAAGATCAAGATTAATATTTATCTAGTTGAGTTTAATAATGATATATTAAAATTAATCAATAATCTTTAAAATATAAAATTTTATAAATTTATACCTTAAAAAAATTTTTATTAAAAATATATTATTAAAAAAATAATATATAATATTATAATTAAATATTTTTTTAATTTATTTTATTAGAATTTTTAAAAATAATTTATTTTTTTTATTTTATTTATATTTAATGAAATTAATATTTGAATTTGAAATCTTCAATTTTTAAAAATTTAAAACATATATTTATTAAATCAAATTATATAAAAAATTTAATTCAAATAAGTTTTTTTTTAATAAATGTATTTCTCATAAACATAACTTAAAATATTCCAACTAAAGCTATAGTAAATAAAGTCATAAAACCATATAAATAACTAACTTTATTTATGTCTTTTTTATTATTTTAATAATGTGTAGCAGTTTTTTCATCTTGTATAATTAAACTTATAACTCTAGTAATTTAATTTTCTAAAACTTATATTGAATTTTCAATAGGTAACTTAGATTCCTTTTTCATTAATTTTGATTTATCTCCTGCTCTATGACCTTATTTTACTGTAATGTCAACATCTAATAATTCTTTGGATAAATTATTCACACAAATAATATGATAGTATGTTTCTTTGTTTCCTGTGAAAGAATAAGTAAATTATGACTTATTTGTTCTATGAAAAATTATATTGTTTTTTCTATCCTTTACCTGCATTAAATTAATTTTATAAATTTTACAACTAGTTCTGCTTGTTAATGGGTAAGTGAAAAGTTTATTACATAATGTTCATCTTCTTGATAATCTTATTCAAAACAAAACTTTTTGAATTATTGAATTCTTGTGTTCACATGTTTATCTCCGTTATTTTAATAAAAACAAACATTAATTTGAATCACTATAAATAAAAATAGAGCTTTTTTAAACATAATAATTTAGATATTATTTATGTAATTTAACAATGATTTAATTATAGGATCATTGAAAATTTTAATATTTTTTAGATTATTATTAAAAATTAAAATTTTATTAATAATATATAATCAAAATGCTACACAAGAAGGTCTATTATTTAATAATTTGCAACCTAAATTAAAATTAATCCAACAATAACTTTTAGATTTATTTGAGCAATATTTATCTGATGAGCAATAATATTTACCTTATTTTTAAAAGCAATTTGCTGATAAATATCTTTTTAAACAAAAAATTCTTCCTTTTATATTACATTTTTTTCTTTTAGTTTTTTTATGTGTAAAAAAATAATTTAATTAATTTTTAGATTATTTTTTTTATTTTTTTTTCTTCTTCTTTTTTTTATCTTTTTAATCTTTTGTATCTTTTTAATTTTCAATAGTAAGATTATCATCTTTTTTTTTACTTTTATTTTCAAGCTCACTATTCTTTTTTTTATCAATTTTTTAATTATTTTTAGATTATTTTTTTTTCTTCTTCTTTTTTTTATCTTTTTAATCTTTTGTATCTTTTTAATTTTCAATAGTAAGATTTTCATCTTTTTTTTTATCATTCTTTTTATCTTTTTAATTTTCAATAGTAAGATTATCATCTTTTTTTTTACTTTTATTTTCAAGCTCACTATTCTTTTTTTTATCAATTTTTTAATTATTTTTAGATTATTTTTTTTTCTTCTTCTTTTTTTTATCTTTTTAATCTTTTGTATCTTTTTAATTTTCAATAGTAAGATTTTCATCTTTTTTTTTATCATTCTTTTTATCTTTTTAATTTTCAATAGTAAGATTATCATCTTTTTTTTTACTTTTATTTTCAAGCTCACTATTCTTTTTTTTATCAATTTTTTTATTATTTTTTGTTTCTATAAATAAATCACCATGTTTTTCATCTTCAAAATCATCTATTAAAAGTTAATTATCATTTTTAATTATATCTTCAAAATTTGAATCTTTTTAAAATTCTTTTAAAATTTCATCATTATTATCAGATTTTTATTTTTAAACTGATTTTTTTATATTAATTTCAGTTTTTAATAAAGAATCATCAGAATTTTTTGTAACTTTTACACTTTAATAATTAAATTATTAATTTTAATGACATAAATTAAAAATCATTATTAACAATACAAACAACCAGTTAAATTTTTTCATACAAAATTTCATTTTGATTTATTAATTTGAATATATATAATTACTATTTATATTATCCTTATAGAATTATGAAAAAAATGTTGAATAAAATTTATAAATTATTTATTAAATTATATAATTAAATTATAAATCATAATAAAAAAATAGAAAATAATAATTAAAATAATAATAGAAGTATAAAATGAAAGTATTTATTAATTTGAAAAGAAATCAATTAGCTTCACAAGTAGCTCTTCCCTTTTCTAGTTTACATCCTAATCTATATTACTTCCAACAATATTGTTTAGCAAAATTGGAGCAGTACTTACTAGCCATACATTAATATTTTTCTTCTTCCATAAAACATAAAGCTGACCCATACCTTTTATAACAATAAAGTTGCCCTCTAATATTACACTTTTATTTCTTATCTTCATCATTATCTCCTTTTCCATTCCCGTCTTCTTAATCACCTTCTCCATTATCTTAATTATCTTAACCATTTCCTCCATTTCCCCCGTTTCCTCCGTTTCCACCATTTTGATTTCTTTGATTTTTTATTTGTTATATTTAAATTAATATCATGATTATCAAAAATAGCTTATTTATTTTACTCATTTTTAACTAATTAATACTAATTCTTTCTTTTTATCATATTTATATTAAGAATAAATTTCTATTAGATAAAATTTATTTTTATTTAAAATTTTTTTATATTAAAATAATTAACCTTTAATAAAATTTTAATAAAATCAACTTGAATAATCATCCTCTATTTATATAAAAGAATCAAAACTTTTTTTTTTCTTCTTTTTTTATTTTTATGATTAAGTTTAGATTTAATTATTAACTGAACCTGAATTTGATAATTATTCCTAATGAGATTTATTAGGTCTTATTATATTCAGAAATATTAAAGGAGGTAAAATATCGACAAAAGTTTCTTAAATTACATAATAAAAAACCAAAGGTGCTATTTTTTCATTATTATTTTCCAATATAATATCAGATATTTATTTGTTTTAACTTTTAATTAGAATAACATTGATTAAATAAACAAAAGCAATAAAAATCAAACTTAAAAAAATAATTAGTATTTTTATTATTAAAGGTTTAATTTATTCTTTTTCTTCTATTATTTTAATTATTTTATAACTAGAAAACATAAATACAATTGCAAATATTAAACATTCAATAGCAATAAAAATATCATAAATTTGTTTATATTTTGATATTGGAACATTTTCATATGAACCTAAAATTTAAAACAATAATTGTAATCCAGCAAAAAAAATTAGTAAAAAATAAAGTAATTTTTTAAAATAATTTAGGTTTCTTTTATTTTTTATTTACTCGCTGGTAATAATTAAAGATTCATTGATTTAATAAATTTAATTTTATTAAATTATTTTAATCCATTTGTAACAAAAAATCGAGATCAATATAAAATAAGTAATAAATTAGATAAAAACAAAAATACTTTATAAAATTGCCCATAATCCTTAATCGTCTAACATATTTGGAGAATTATTTTTAAAATTTGCTATATAATGAGCCCATATTAAATATGTTATTGAATTTAATAATCCAAATAATATTATTGATGTAACTAAAATATGGATTTTTACTATAAATTATTCTTATTAACTTTAATATTATTTTTTTTTCATTATTTTAAAAAATCTTATTGATACAAATATTAAAGAAATAGAAAAAGTCACCACAATAATTATTTAGCTTATATCTATTGCCCTATCTAAATTTTTATTGTGTTTAGTTTTATCATATTCTAAATATACCATTGAAATTAATATATTATTATATTCTTAATTTATATATTCTTATAATATAATTAATAATTTTTGAATAAATTTTGTATCAAATTGGGAAATTTTTTATCTATTTATAATTATATATTATTAATAATAATAAAAATTAAATGGAAGACGACACAATTTACTTAGAGTATAAAGATTATGTATGTGATAATTCAAATTATAATTGGGATGATTTAAAACCAGAATAATAATATTTTGAAAGAAAAATATTAAATTTTTAATATAGCAAAAATTACAAAGAAATAATGGGATATTTTAGAGAAATAGTAAAAAGTGGTGAAATATCTGAAAGAGTTTTAGAATTAACAGAAATGGTATTAGAATAACAATGTGGAAATTATACTGCTTATTTAATACGTAAAGAATGTTTAATAAAATTAAATAAAGATATATTAAACGAACTGTTTTTTATAGATGAATTAATATAAGGGAATGAAAAATCTTATTAAATATGGGAATATAGAAAATGGATTATCGAATAAACTAATTATTATAAACATGAAATTATATTTATAGATAAGATATTATCAATTGATAATAAAAATTATCATGCTTGGAGTTATAGGATTTGGCTATTGCAAAAATATAATTTATATGATTTAGAAAATTAAAATATCGATTATTTTATTTAGGAAGATGTTAAAAATAATTCAGCTTGGAATTATAGATATTATTTGAAGTAAAATTTAATAAAAAATTCAGATGATTAATAAAAATTTTTTAAAAAAGAATTGGAGTAAATTATATTAATTATTATTTAACTAAAGTTTTATTTATAAGTAAATAAATTTAGATTTAGAAAATGAATCAACCTGGAATTATTTAAATGGATGGTTTTTATAAAAATCTATTCTTAATTAAATAATTTAATAATAAGAATAAAATAACGTAAATTAGAAATACATCTTATTTAATTACGAATAATTTGAAATTCTTAATTTCTGTTTAGATTTGGAAAAAAAAAACTAACATTAAAGGTAAAATTTAAGATATCTATACAATACTATATTTCAAATAAGACTTTAAAGTCAAGATGATTATTAATTAAATCTAATATTTGAAGTAATATCCTTTAAATATTAAAGAATATCAAAACTCTATAAGAAATAGATCCAATAAGACTAATTTATTGGCAATGGATTGAATAGTAATTATAGTAACATTTTTTAAAATATTAAAAGTGATTAATATTATTAATAATCATTTTAATTTAGTCTTTTATAAACCTATTTTTTATATTTGAAATTATTCAATAAATTATTAACTATTAATACACAAATTATTTTTTAAACTTTCTAAAAAATCGATTTCAAACTTTATTTGTTTTATTTAAACCAAATACAACTTTTTTTTATAATTGTTTGCGATTCAGGTTAATAATAATACTTCTTAATTCTTTATTTGGCCTTCAATTATTTTAATAAAAAAATCAGAATGTTAATGATAATTATTTTATTAATCGTTTATATTATTTTTCTTAATTATTTAATCGTCTAAGCTAATTTTATAAGCCATAAAATCGAATCCATAAGATTTACCACATTATAGTTTATAATCTAAAAAAATATTTTTAAAATTACTTTCATTTAAAAAATGAATATAACATGCAAATTAATTAAAAATATTATTTTTATTTTTTATAACTATTCTACATAATTATTCCAAATTTATAAAATTAAAAAAGTTTTATTCATTATTTATTATTACTTAATAAAATTAATTGTAAAAATTTCATTAATCCATTTAATAATTTAAATTTTCATATTCATGCTCTAAATTTTTTACTTAAATTAAAATAATATGATATACAATTTATTTTAATAAATTTATCTAAAACTTATACTTATTATTCATTTAAAATAGTTTAAACTTTATTTTCTAAATTTTAATTAATTTATATAAATAATTATTTATCATCTATTTTTTTTTTTTGAAAAATATCAAAACAGTTTTTATAAATAAAATCTAAATAAGAAATTTCATTTTGAAATTTATCATTATTTAACTCTAAAATAAAATTAGTAAACAGAAAATAATTTAAATTCAAATTAGAATCTTTGAATATTTAATAACTTAAATCATCAATTCCTTAAATTTACATAAATTTATAAATATTTTTATATAAATAAATTATTATATTAAAAAAATAAAGATAATGATTACAAAAAAAATAATAAAAAATCATTGTGAATTAGCCTCTTCCTCTTCTAAAATAAATGTAACTCTTCGTTTTTGATTTTATTTTTTTTTATGTATATGTGAAAATAGTTTAGTCATCAATCCTGGAATTGCAAGAATAGATTATTCAACATTTGGATTTTAACTTTTTACTTTCATGAATTCCTCAACAAATAAACTTTAACATTTGTCTTAAATTTATGGTGATAATACTGAATGCTTTTCACAAAGTATTAACATTTATAATACATTTGATTCATCCACTTTATGTTACATTGACTCTTCACATTTATGTTTCAAGTCAATTAAAAAATATCTTTTTTATTAATTAAATTAATTTATAATAATTAATTTATTTTTATTATAATTATTTTTATTTTCATTCTAATTATACTATTGTTTTTATTTATTATATAATTATTTTTATTTTACTCATCTGCCATTACCATCAATTCAAAAATGTCAAATATATCAGATGGAAATTAAATTTCTCCACAATAAATCCAATTTAACATTTTTTTAAATAGTTAAGATTTACCACAAGAAATATTTATTATTTTATTTTAGCTTTCATTAAATTCACTTTCGAACATACTTTCAAATTTTTAAGATCTGGAGGAAAGAATACCTTTCAAAAGAACAAATATTTATTAATATATAACAATAATAATATTAAAATAAATTACATTTATGTGCATTCAATTAAAGTTCATTATTAATATTTAAGATAACATCATTATAAACACCATTATTAAATAAATTGTTTAAAGCTTGTTTTAATGGGTTTTATCCTTTTAGAAAGAATTCAGCAGTGTGCTTGATTTTTACTAGAAAATTAAAAGATAAATTCTAATCTGGATTTACATCTCTTTCAGCATGTAGAAAACGAACAGTATAAAATCCAATTTATGTTCTACCACAAAACTCATAACAATATGATTCGAACTTACGATTTTTTGTTATTGATATTCTCACTTGACTCTTTTTTATTAAAACTATTTAACTCTAATTCACATTCAACAAATCTTCATCAGCTTCAAATATCACATCTAACTTCTCTTGTTTTAGCATCTAATTTATTTTTATTATATATTTTATTTCATTATTTATTTATTAATATTTTATTATATATTTTCAAATTATTAATTTTATCACTTTTTTAAGAATAATTTAATTGTTTAATAAATATCATAATAATTATATAATAACTTATATTTAAATGGAAAATCTAAAAAAGTAACATATTAATCAGCAAAATTAGCTAATTGATAAAAATAACTTGGTTTTGTATAATAATAATCTAAATATTTAATAACCGATAATTCTAAAGGAAAGATTTATCAATGAATAAAAATATCCATATAATTAAATTCAAAAATATAAACTTATTAGAGAACAAAATTTAAAACTAATGATTTAAAATAATGAAAAACATTAATAAAAAGAAAAAGATGAAAACAATATCAATCAGCCTTAAAAAATTCTAAATAAAAAAATTTAAAAAAAAACAAATTTATTTAAAAATTTTATATTTAATAAAATTTGAATTTTGAGCGGTTTAAATATTGATAATAAAATTTTAAATATATAAATATAATAATATCTTATTATTATGTTTTAAATTTATTAAATGATTTAAAATCCTTATTTTTTAGGAGGTATAATAGTTGTAATAAGTGCTTTATTTTTGATAAAGAAGATAGTAAATGGAGGAGTGAATAGACATAAAAGAGAATTAAAAGATAAAATAATATTAATTACAGGAAGCAACTAAGGAATAGGATATGAAACAGCATTAGATTTAGCAAAAAATAATAAAGAGTGTACAATAATCTTAGGTTGTAGAGATTAAAAAAGAGGAGAAGAAGCTATGCAGAGAATCAAAAAAGATAGTGGAAGCAATAAGATAGTATTTATGAAATTAGATTTATGTGATAGAGAATAAATAAAGTAATTTGCATCTAACTTCAAATAAAAATATAAGAATCTAGATGTATTAGTGAACAATGCAGGAGTGATGATGCCTTTAACTAAACAAATGACTATTGATAATTTAGAACTAACAATAGGTACAAATCATTTTGGACATTTCTATTTAACTTATTTGCTAATGGAATGTATTGAGAGAACTAAAGAAAGCAGGATAATAAATGTAAGTTCAGAGGCTCATAGTTGGGCACAATAAATAGATTGGGATAATTTCAATGCTTAGAAGTATTATTCTCCTTATCAAATTTATGGTTACTCAAAATTGGCCAATATATTTTTCACTTAATAGTTGACTATCAAATATCCTAATATTAAAACAGTCTGTTTACATCCTGGAGTCGTCAAGACTGAATTATGGAGATATATTGCAAATCCTATTGTTAAAATATTTTTATTCCCTTTTATCTTTATTATTGGGTTCTTTTTTAAGACTGTTAAGGCTGGTGCATAGACAACTTTAGCCTGTATTCTTATGCCTTATGAATAATTACATTAAGGATATTATTATAGTGATTGTAAGGTTACTAAATTGCATAAAAATGCTATTGATAAAACTCAAGATAGACTTAAGTTATGGGAAGTTAGTTGTAAAGAGTATAATATCTAATGGTGATATTTTTCTTGTTCTTTTATTTAATTAATATAATATATAAAAAATTTAATACTTTATTTTAATATATATTTTCCTATAAAATATTAAATATTTATTACTTATAAAATTTATTTATTTTTAATAATAAAAATATAAACAAATAATTAAATTTCAAAATTTTTTAAGTTTATTTTGTTTAATTAAGTTCAATTGATTTTAAATTTGATAATTTTAATTTTTATATTTATTTATTTTTTAATTATCTTAATTTATTTCCATTTATTTTATAAATTATTATTAAATAGTTTATTATAAAGAAGGTTTATTATTTTTTTCATTATTATATTTTTATATATTTTAAAAATCGTTAAATAATATTAAATTTTCTTATAATTATTTATTATTTTATTTAATATTATCTAATACTTTCAATGGCTAAATATATTAATTTTAAGTTTGCTAAATATTATCTGTAATATTAATATTTTAAATTACATTTTTATTAATTAAATTTATCTAATTGCTTTATAAATTATTTTATTAATATTGATTTATGGAATTAATGTTAATTAAATTTTGCTCTTGAAAAAAATTTTCTTATTTTTAATTTTCACCTTATTATATTTATTATTTTTGTTGTAATTAATTTTCATAATTCTGAATTAATTAATTAATTTAAGTTTAGTAATTTAATTAATCTAAAAATATTTTTATATTTTATTACTTTTATCAATTTATTTCTATAAGTTTTAACATTTTTATTGATAATAATTAGAATCTTATAAAATTTTTTTAGTTTTATTCAAACCAATATTTTTTTGATTAGGTATTTGAAATTCTTTGACTAAATTTAATTTGTTTTCTAATTCCTAAATTTATTATTGTAACTTTATAAAATTATTTTAAAAATATTAATCATATTTAAAAATAAATTCTTCTGTTTATTTAATAAAATTCTCTTATATTTCTTTAAAATTAAATAAATATATTACTTTAAATGTTTTTATTTTATTCAATCTACAAATATTTAATTTTATTTATTAACTTTTAATTAATTTATTCAATTTTTTCTATATCTTAATTATTCTAATTTTATTATATACTTTATTCTTTTATTTGTAATTATAATTCAATAATTAATTCATCTTTTTGCTATAATTAATAATCATAATTTTATCGTAATAATTATAAATCTATTTATTTTTCTGCATTTTTAATTATAAAATTTTATTAAGATTAATCTTAGACCTTATTTTTTAATTCTTATATTTATTTTAAATAATTATTATTTTCTTATTTTAATTTTGAGTTTTATTCCTTTTAAAATGTCAATTATTCTTCTAATTGTTTATTTGTTTATTTAAAGTCAAGTATTTCTATTTCTTATTTTTATAATTTATCTATATCTAAATTTGGACCTAAGAAATTTTTATATTTACTTTATTCATATAACAATTTTTCAATTTATAATTCTAATCTAAAAAATTTGTTTTAAAGTTCAATAATATTTGACTGTATTTTATTTTATTTTAAAATTGTCTAGCTCATTATAAAATCAAATTATTAAAAGAATTTAATAAATTAACTTTCAAATTCTTTATAAAAAACGTTAAAAAATTTTTTTAATTAATTTTATATTTAAATATTATTTAAGTTCTTATTTTCTAAGGAATCAATTTATTTATCATTCATTTTATTATTATTAATATTAGTGTTATTATTTATATTATCTAAATCATTAGAATGATGAATGCTAATTGTCTATATTTTGTTAAAAAAATCATTTTTGGTATTTTTTCTTTGAATACTTTATTTATATTCATTAAAATGGAATTAAGAATTATAGTAATCGTGAAATTTTTATCTGATTTAATATTAAACAGAAATAACAAAAAACTATATTTTATCTTTAAAAAACATACTGGTTTTAATATTTTAAATGTAAGTGATAGAATCCATAAGTGGTTAATAATTCTGAAAAAAAAATAGATTATTATGATTATTTTTGAAGATATTTTTGTTTGATAATTTAGTGTAAAATGACTTATACTTAATAGGATAATTAGATTTCTATCCCCAAAACTAAATAAGTTCTAAATTTAATTCATAAAAAGCCATTGAAAACTATTTATCCACTTCTCATCCAAAAAGGTATTTACCTCTTAAATCAAATTGACTTTCAAATTCATTCTTATTTTCTTAATTTTGATCTCCTAATTTATCGTAAATAGGATTAAAACTGGCCAATTTATAAAGTCTTTCTAGTATTTTCTCTTAAACATAATCAATTAATTCCTTATTTTCATTCTCCATTCCCTATTTTAATAGCTTTTTTTTATATAATCATAATTACCATTAATCCTAAAAACTTCTATTTTGTTTCCACTTTCTTCTCCTTTATTATTTTCTTTATTATTTATACTAATATTTAAATGTTTTGAATTTGCTCATTATTTTATTAATCTTAAATTTTATCAATAATTAAAAGAAAGTTTTCAAGAAATCTAACTTCATTTAATAATGCAGAATAAACTAATTTATGAAATGGAGTGTCAGTTTGATTCATATAATATTGATAAATTGAAATATTGAAAATTTTATCAATAAAAATAAAAATATAAATAATAATATTAAAAATATTACAAAAATTACGTATAATATTAGTAATAATAATGATAATGATAATGATATTAATAGAAATGATATAATAAAAATTAAGAAGTAAAAGGAGTATGAATTTCATATTTGATACTTATGTATGGCCCTTTGATAGGTGGAAGTGAGAATAGATTATAATTTATCAATCTATTACTGATAATAACTATCCTTTTATCCAATTGAATTTTTAAGCTAATCAATAACCACACTTTACTAATCTAATTAATATTCATAATCCTTTATATTTTTATACTGTTCATCTAATTTATTGATAGCTAGACTATTCAACTCATAATACTCTTTATACACTCTTAATTTCTCTTACATTTCTATTACTTCTCTTTCCTTTTCATTATATTATATTTTTAATCTCTCATAATTCTCTTTTATTCTTGTTTCCTTTATAATGTTAAGCTAATTCAATGTTATCTAATTTTCTTTTATTTCTAATTATAATTCATCTACTTCTTACTTTTATTTATTAACAGCTATTTTTAGCTTATTTTCTTTCTCTTGTTCTATTGTTTGTACTATAACATTATGATGTTCTTATATCTATTATATTTCTAACAAATGTTACTGTTAATTATTTTCAATAAATTCTTGTATTTATTCTTAATAATCTTTATATTTCTAATCTTAATCCTCCAATTTACTATTTAATTCTTTTATTTGTTTTTCATAAATTTCTATTTTTTATTATCTACAAATATTTATATCCTCTAACTGATTTTAAAATTATTATTAAATGATTTGTTTTTCTTCTTATAATTTGCATATAATTATTTATTATTTTTTTATTTATTCCTATTAATATTTATTATCATCTTCAAAGTATTGCAATTATTATTTATTTTTTAATATACCTAAATGTTAGTTATCATTTTCTTCTTATAAATATTTGTTCCTGAGATTTAACTCTTTAAGTTAATAATTTAAATCATTATTTTTATTGTTTGTTTATTCCAATTCTTTTTAAATTTCATTAATTCAATCTTAATTTAGAATATTTAATTTAATATTTTGTTTTTAAATAATATTCTTAATTAAAGATAAAAATATCTTTACTTTTTTTTTTATCTATTTATGTGTTTATTCAATTGATTCTTTATACATTTCTTTTTATTTTTCTAACATTTATTTATAAAACAGATTGTTTTTTTTCAATTCTTTAGTTTCATTTAATAAAAGAGCAAGTTTATATTTTACAATTTAAATCCACTGTAAAAATCTATTTTTAAAATAGATTTATTTTTGTTTGAAATCATCTATTTATAATTATTTTTAATCATCTTATAAATTAAGTTGATTTAAAAGTTCTTTTAATTTCTCATTATTTTCAATCAATATTTGATTGTGAATTAACTCTAATTGACTAAATTACTTACTCATTTCTGAAAAATCTTTTTTACTATTTTCTATTATCTAATTTAAACTATCTACTTCTATTTTCTTATTTTCTATTTATTCTTTTTGTTACTTATTTTCTAAAACTATTTATTTTAATTAATTCTAAAAATAATTTAATTTTAATTCAAATTATTTTTATTCTTCCTCATTATCTTATTTATTTTCTTATATTTTTTTTAATAATATATTATTTTCATTAATATATTATGTTAATTTTTAACTTAACTCTTATATTGTCTCTTCTAAATTTAATTTTGTTTTGTTTATTTAATCAATCTATTAATTTAATTTTATAATTTCTTGCTCTTTAATTTCAATATTTTCTTTGTCTTTTTTTTATTATTAAATAAAATTATTTTTTTAACTTATATATAAAAAAGAATATTACTTTATAAATGTTAGGATTTCTGATTAAAATTATTGAATTTATTAATTATATTAAATATTCTAAGATTGTAAAGCTTAAAGTTATTGAATATGATTTTTAGTTTAAATGCTAATGTCTTATTTGAGCTATTAAATTTAGTTTTAATATTATTAAATGTTTACTTGCATTTATTGCTCATTTTATTTATTCAAATTATTCAATTTTATTTAATAATTCAAATTTTCCTATTCTTTTTGTTAAATTTATTTATTGTATTGATTCATTTCTACATAATTTTCATTCTAATTTCTTTAAAATTCTTAAAATTAAATTTAGAACTTATTTTCTTATTAATTTAATTTTTTTTTATAATCCTCTATTTGTTTTTCATATATTTATTTTTATTCTTCCAATTATATATCCTATTAAAACATCCATTTTTTTATTAAATTGTTCTTTTCTATTTCCTATTCATCAATTTATTATTTGTATTATCTTTCTTATTCTTCTAATTATTTTTTATATCCTTTTACTATATTTTCAAATTTATCGTTTTAATTAAGCATTTATTAGTTACTATTTTATTCTAATTCAAATTTATTTTGTTATATTCTGTTTAAATCTTCTTTTAATTTTTATATTAATATTGTTTACTCTTTTATTTTTTTCTTTTTTTCTTCTAATTTTATCTTTTAATTTAAATTATTTTATTTGAAATCTTCTTCTTTTTCATAATATATTCGTTTATTATCTTCTAATTCTCTATTGATTCTATCAATAATCATTTCTTAATCAATTTTTTATTATTAAATCTGATATTTACTGCTTTTCAATATTTAAATATCATTTTCATAAATTAGTTAGAATTATTATAATTCTTATTATTTATTTATTAATTTATCTTAAATCTATTAATTTTATAAATCTTTTTCTTTATTTTAAAATTTGCATTGATTTAAATCATCAATTAAATTTTTATTTTCTATTTCTATTTATTTTATTTATTTTTCGGTGTTATTGCAATTAATATTTAATTTTTCTATATAAATATTTTAATCTTATAAATTTTTAGTTAATAATTAATTTTAATTTATTAGCTCATAATTTTCTTATTAAAGAATATTATTTTATTCTTATAATTAAATATTTTATTAAGAAATTTTAGCATTATCGTATTAATAAGATTCTATTTAATTTTGATTCAAAGACAACTATTATTATTAAATAGATATCTATTACTCAAATTTTTATAGATTCTATAAATATTGATTATTATTTTATTCTTGTATCTACTTGTTATTATGAATTTAATAAATTAACTTTTATTGTAAATCTTTATTCTGTTCAGTGATTTTTATTATAGTTTCTTAATTTCTACTTTCAAAAACCGATTATATTATCTCATGTACTCATTCTATAATATATTTTTTGCTAATATCATCATCCTTCATAGTTTCAATTAATTTATCATTAAATATTTGTAATAAACTTTCTTGTAAATTTATTTTAATATCTTCTATTATCTCATTATTTTAAATATTATTCTTCATATTCATTATTCTTATTTAAATTTATCTATGTATTCTATATTATATTTATTATTGAAATTTATGATATAAATAAAATTTCAATATATTAATATCATTTAAAATTGGTTGATTAATTAATATTTATATTGTGTTCTATTTCTTATATATTTTTTTAATGATTTTTATTCAAATAACTATTCAAATAATAATTTTATTTAAAATTTTAATTATTTTTATCATCATAAATTTATTATATCTCATTTTTAACTTTATCTTAATATTGATTATTTACAATTATGTCTTCTTATAAATCAAATATTAGGTTTTATTAATTTTTTATTTATAAGTAATTATTGAAATAATAATCCAATCTAGATAAAGATTACTAAAAAAATTTAATTAAAAAAATACATTTATTTTATCTTATATTTCCTCATTTAATTTTAATATTTACTATTATTAAAACTATTCTTTAATATTAATATTACATAAAAATCCATTTTATTACGAATTTCTTTTTTTTAATTAATTATTAGTAAAATTAACCCATTCTAAAATTTAAATAATTTATTACATTCTGAAAAATTTAATTAAAATATATTATTAGAATGTACATATTAATTTATTAAATTAGAGAGTTTAATAAGAAAACAAACATTTGGCTTTTTAGAAATACTATCGCCATTATTTAAAACAATAAAAATTATTGATTTTGTGATGTTATTTTCTTAAAATATCTTAAATTAATATTAATAATTATTTAATATTTATTTAAATTATTATATAGTCAATATTAATTATATTATTTACATTTTATATAAGGTTTTATTTTTAATTTTTTAAACATTCTTCAAAAAATTCATAAATTCATAAATGAAGCTGATTATTATTTTCATAAATTATAAATAATTCCTATTTTTTAATTAAATTAATTTACCATTAAATATTTTATTAGTTTATTGTCTATAATTTATGTAACAAAAATATCACTAAAATTAAAAGATTTATTAATTTAGTTAATCAAAATAATTAATTCAATTAGACTTTAATTTTTTACTTAATTATTCACTATACATTCAATAAATTATTTATAATTTTTTTTTAGAAGTTAAGAAATATTTTTTAATATATCTTCTTATTCCATTTTTTATGATTAAAAGTATTTCATTTTTTATGAATTAGTCATACTCATATTTTCATTATAAATTTATTCATTATTTCTTAATAATTATGATAAAATTTATAAATATGGTGTTTTATTCAGATTTTAATTATCTAAAATTTTAAAAAAGATATTGGTTAATTGATTATGATTAAAGAGATGATTTACTAAAATGGAACTATTTCGAAACTTTTAGTCTTTATTTACAAGAATTTGTATTAAATAAGATAAATTAGTAATTAACTAATAATAAATTAATATGTTATATATTACAATAATATAATAAATTTTAATTATATTACAATGAGATTTTCCGAAATTTATAGTTAATCTACTATTTAATCTAATAATAATATCTATTTATTTTGATAGTATTTCAAAAAAATTAATGAATTTACATTATCTGGTATGACTAAATTTAAAATTCTAAATAATACTTCACTTAAACATAAACTATCACAATATTTTATTATATTTTTCTAACAAGATAAATTTTTATAAAAATAAAATAATATTTCTTAGCCTTTAAAGTTAAGAAAATTTGATAATATTTTGGCAAAATAGCCTGTTGTAGTAAAATTAAGATTATTTTATAAATTTTCAAAAAGTCTATTTAAATTTGTATATTTTTAGTGTTTTTGAATACTTATACTAAATTTTTTTTAATTTTTTTTATCACTATTTTTATCTAAATTAATTGAACTATTATTATAATTACTACTATTATATTAAGAATCACTTAGTAATTATGGACTTTATGGTATACTTTAAAAATATTTAATATTTTATTAAGTCTACATATTTTTTTAAAAATCGTTTTTTGTGTGCAATTCTTATTTAGAATTATGCTTTCTAGCATTAACTATTATATAAATTAAAAAAA
>Ga0315908_10000336_pt1 | contig 37814 bp, 30 predicted proteins | sample LakEriMetagenome_12_FD_203520 | JGI IMG/M metagenome (GOLD analysis project Ga0315908, IMG submission 203520) | Freshwater fungal communities from buoy surface, Lake Erie, Ohio, United States - Buoy 4 MA124 | ecosystem: Environmental > Aquatic > Freshwater > Lake > Lake biofilm | place: USA...
GATGCAAGGGTGATGCAAGGGTTTTAAGAGATTCTAGCAGATTTAAGTGCATTTGGGAAGCTCTCAATCAAGCTAAAAGCCCTTTCCTGTAAGGTTTTTACCATTATTCAGCAAACCCTAATTAGGGGTAGAATTGAGGCTAGTATTATGGTTGAGCCAGCAATTATTGCAGAAGATATGGGCAAAATCTACACCACGATTACAGTTATCAATCGCGCCGATCAAATTTTAGCAGCAGCGGCTGTGATTTCTCCCGATCAAATTCGCTCTCTTACCCTAGAAAATGTCTTGGTGGATACGGGAGCAACTACTCTTTGTCTAGTGCCAGAAGTAATCTCCCGCTTGGGTTTACAGCTTTTAAAAGAAGTAGATGTGGCTACGGCTAAAGGCATAGGAAAAGTGAGAATTTTTCGCGATGCCACCTTGATTATCGCTGGACGAGAAGGCACTTTTGAATGTTGGGAATTACCCGGAGGTCAAAACAATTTATTAGGAGTAATTCCTTTAGAAGCTTTGGGATTAGAACCAGAGCTTCGCGGCCAAAAATTGCGAGTTTTACCCACGGAATCCAACGAGACTTATTTAACAATTTTATCGAACAAAATAGCTCTATAAAGTAACTTTTTGTCTGACTGTTCCGGCTCTTTCAGCTATAGCGACAATCTCGATTTCTTGACCAGAAACTCCTTTAATTACCCATTCCACCGTACAGCGATAATCTAAACCGTGAGCGAGACTACTATATACTTTATTTGATCGCCCTTCTAAGTGACCGATTTCCTGCTCTAATTTTCCCACTATTAAACTTGCATCATCGACCAAATTTAACTTGACTTGAATGGGACGAACTATCTTTCTTTCCAGTGCTTTTTTACTGGTATAAGTGGGTAAGAATCCCTGATTTTCTAACTGTAAAACCAGATGATAAATACCATTGCCCTCCGACTTAAGATCGAGACGAGAGATAGCTAAAAGAGGTGACATTAAAGCATGGGCAATAGTAAACTGACATTGTTTCTCACATAAATCTGGTAAATACTTTTCTGGGGCATTTTGCCAGACATTTTTAAAGTCCCAACCGCCAATTTCCACCTCTCCCAATTGGGGATGATCAAAACTTTGCCAATTAATAAAACCCTTTCCCGCTAAATTCTCATCATTCCAACGCTGTAACTTCAATTCATCTTCAAAAGGATGCCAGCGAAACCATTGAATATAATCATCTTTTTTCACTCCCGCTTGGGTGGGTGCATCCCATAACTCCACCGTAAAACCATACCAACCAAAATGATCGTAACCATAATCATCCATGGCACCGTTAATCACTTCTTTGGGATGATCACGAAAACCGTGATAGACAGAAACGCATTCATAACCAGTCATTGCTTTTCCCTTATCAGCAATATATTTATACATTTCTAAGTCTTCCACGGGGAAATATTCATCGGGATGGGTGCTATAGGGACGCAACATGACTGCCGAATAGGTATGATAGGTAACGAAGCCATTAATATTGGTGTTATTTGCCCAAAATTCGGCTTCTGCACGGGTTTCTGGCTCGGAAAAAGGAAAATCTCCAGCCCCCTGTTGTTCCCCTTCAGGAACCCAATAAACGGGATAATTGCGGTTAAAATCTAGGCCCTCTAGGGTGGGGGCAGTGGTAAAATTATAGCCATCGTAATCGCGGATTAAACCTTCGGTGAGCAAAGTGTAAAAAGTTCCCTCAAATTCCTCCGGTTCGCGACGCACCATAATGCGAGGATATTGTTCAGAAATTTTCCAAGCGCCACAGGTATCTTTTTGGCGCATTTGTAAGATTAAACCATCGCCGTTAATATCTTCAGGATATAGCCCCGGTTTCTCGTCCGTGTGGGGATAGGGGCGAATACTTGATCGTAACATATAGGGAGTGGTGAGATATTTTTCTGCTCCATCCACGGCTAATCGCGGCAAAATATAGACAGTGTAATGGTCAAGAAGTCTGGTAATTGGCGAATTATGACCGTATTGGCTCAAAAGATGAGAGATAGTATAGAGAGCGACGGCAGAACCTGTTACTTCCCCCGCATGGGTGTTAGCATCAATCCAATAGGCAGGTTTTTCTAAATAGGGGCCTGTGGCTTGATTTGTTAGGGTAGTTAACCAGATATCTCGATTTTCGTAGGTTTTACCGATCGAGGTGAGGCTAATTAAATTAGGATAGGATGAGGCTAGGTTTTTGAGGAAAGAAACTAATTCGGCGTAGGGGTAATAGTGGCTAAAATCAAACATAATCTTCTGCAACTAAAAAAAGGATTCTTGGGTTAATTTGACAAAATATGGGATAATAACAGTAAAAAACTATGGATAGTCAAGATATCGCTCGCTACATTGAAGAAACTAACGGTATTTCCAAGCCTTGGCTGTTGGTGCAATTGCGTCTCAAAAAACTGCAAGAACGTCGTGCCAGTCTTTCCCAACAGGAATACATCCAAGAATTGGATGATATTCAGCAAGACTTAATGAAATTGGGCGAATGGTGGCGAGGAATCGAGTCAGAAGTCTTTAAACCCTAAGCGGTGGCGATAATCTGCAATACTCGCGGTAAATCCTCAAATTCGCCGATGATGCGTTTCACTGGTTGCGGCCAAACCCGGACTAAAGTGGGAATAGCAGAGACATGATTAGATTCTGCTTGTTCTGGATGTTTAGAGATATCGATCACTTTCAGGGTATAGGGATGGTGTAATTCTCGTTCCAGAAGCTGATGGATCGATTCTAGGGTGTGTTTAGTATTGGCATTATTGCCGGAGACAAATAACCGCAAAACATAACCCTTGGGACTAGGGTTAGTATAGTCGGAGTCAGCACCAATCACCGGAGTAGCCGCGGGAAGCTCCTGATAACGGAGAATCAGATCGTGGGATTGCCAAAGCTGGGGAAACTGCTGACGATAGGTTTCTAAGATAGTGGGATTAGAGGATTGTTCCTGCCAAGGTACAGTAAACCAAGCTCGCTCGTCCGTGGCGAAAATAGCATTTAATAAAGGCTGATAGCGACGGACAAGGGGATAGACTTCGGCTCTAGTATGAATACGGTGACTGTAGGGATCTCGCCAGCGATCGATGGTAGCGGTAAAACTAGGAACTAAAAAATGGGGTGGTTCTGGCAACCCTAAAGCGGACTGGAGAGCAGCACAGAGATTCAGATGCCAATGAGTTTGTTTATTAGGATCGATACAGTAAATTAGGTCGCCCCCGGGGGTAAACAGGGCGATGCCTTTAAAAATATCGGGCAACACAATCGCAGAAGTAGCCACTTGAGGGGTTCCCGTAAAGAATAAATAGGAGCTTCTATTTTTCTAGACTACTAAACTCTTGACCCCTGAAGAATTTCCTTCAGGGTTTTTCTAGATTCTACCCCGGAGCATCATCGCCAGTTCATTGGGGACTGGGGACATGGCCAAGGCTACCTCCTCGGTAATCCGTCCCTTTTGATAGAGGTTAAACAGGGATTGATTAGTGGTAATCATGCCGTGGTATTCGCCGTCTTTCATTAATTCAACAATTTCGTCATTTTTGCCGCTGCGAATGTAATCCTTGATGGCATCTGTATTGACGAGAATATCGTAAAAAGCAGCCCGTTTACCGTCGGTGGTGCGACATAAACCCTGCGAGATAATACAAACTAAAGATTCTGCGATCGCCACCCGCGTCGATTCCCGTTCCTCGGCGCTATAAAGAGTTAAAATCCGGTCAAGGGTTTTTACAGCGCTGTTGGTGTGCAGGGTTCCCAGGACTAAGTGACCGGTTTGGGCAGCTTTCAGGGCAGTATTAACGGTGGATTTGTCCCGCATCTCCCCCACCAGAATAATATCTGGGTCTTCCCGCAAACAGGCTTTTAGGGCATTATCGAACTCATGGGTGTGTATTCCCACTTCCCGTTGTTTGATCAAACTGCGACGACTTTCATGGACAAATTCGATCGGGTCTTCGATGGTGATAATATGTTTGGGGTGTTCTTTATTGATGTAATCGATCATGGCTGCTAGGGTGGTGGATTTCCCTGAACCCGTCGGACCGGTGATTAAAATCAATCCCTTCTGCACATCGCACACATCCCGGAAGACCATCGGTAAGCGCAATTGTTCCATAGTGGGGATTTTCATGGGAATCAGACGCAAAACCATCCCCGGACCGCGCAGACTTTCAAAGATATTAATCCGCACCCTAGCGAAGTCGTACTGAGTCGCACCGTCAAATTCTAGGTCTTTTTTAAAGCGAAGGATTTCTTCTTCACCGAGCATTTCGCGTAACCAACTATAAAAAGTGTTGATGTCAATTTCAGGATAGTCGAGAATAATCATTTCGCCACGATCCCGCATCCGGGGTTGTTCTCCAACTCCCAGGTGAACGTCCGAATAACCCCGATCAAAGGCAAACTGGATCAAATATTCTAAGTTGGGTTGATTGGGAGCTCGGCCCGGCCGGGGTGGGGTTTGGGGAGAAGCAGCCTGACTGGGAGCGCGACTTTGGGGAGGACTTGAAGGTGAAATTTGACCATTTTGCGGCATATTTGGCACTTTTTTGACCTGCGTCGCCACCTTTTGGCTCATTTCTTGATTTATCTCTGGTGTGGTTCCCTTGATTAACTCCGAGGGAGGCATCGGGATGGAGGGAACCGGCAGCGGTTGTAGTGGTCGCGAGGAAGAATTGGGATTTTGACTCATTTTTGAACTCTCAAAAATTAATTATGCCAGAACTCTATAGTACAAATTATCTAAGTAAGCTGCAAGGCTGATAGATTGAGGATTAAGGAGCCAGTAGTCTCCAAGTCAGTATTCAGGCTCTCTTGGATTTGGTGGGTAAAGTGTATTCTAAGATACATTCCTCCTAGCGAGGGGGTGGAACGAACCACAAAGACACAAAGGACACAAAGATTGATCGATCCGATGTAAGTTAAACTTATCACACAGAACCTAGAAGAGCCGTTTTAGGAGAGGTAAATATGATGAATAGTCTGCAAACTTCAGTCGAACGGGAAAATTTAGGACAACTTTTGTTAGAAAATCTGCAAAATATTACAGATAAACTCGATCAAATTGTCACCGATTCCGATCGGATAATACTGGATAATTTACTACAAGAAACTAAGATTTTAGTTGAGCAAGTTAAAGATAACTCTAAAACTTATCAAGCAAGAGCCGATATATTTTATCAAATTGATAAATTATGGTTTCAGGTATGGAAACAGTATAGAGATGAGGATTCAGCACTGGAGTTAATCCAATATATAGACCAATTTACTAATCAAATTACTGCCTATAATCAATTATTTATCAGCCTTGCTCAGATCAATGAGGGAAAGACTGGTGAAGAAAAAGCCGATTTAATCAGAGTGGTGGAAGGTTCACACATTCTCTCGGAAACCATAGATGTGTTTATTGATATGTTTGCCGATTCAGAATTAGAGCAAATTTACCAGGGAGCTAAAAATGCTCTATCGGTTTCTAATCGTACTATAACCGAATATTTCCAAGATACTGACAAATCTTTAGTCACCCAATTGAGAGCTTATAGTAGTTTAATAATTTTCAGAATTCAAGAGCGATTTAATCCTAGTAATGTATCCTCAGAAACTACCTCTCATTCCCTAACAGATGACTTAAGCGATCTTGATCCTTGGACAAGAGACTTAGTGGGGGTTGTCGATTTAGGACCAGAAGACCCAAAAGAATCGTATATTGATTATTTAGTGGAGAAGTATCGGTGAAACGAGTCCTATTCGATAGTGATGTATTGCTAGATGTTTTGGATAAGCGTGAACCACATTTTCAAGCATCTGTACAAGCATTAAATACAGTTAAGACAGGTAAAACTCAAGGATATATTTCTGGTCATGCCGTCACCAATATTTATTATATTTTGTCTAGAAAAAACGAAAGAGAAGTCTCAAGAAAGTTGGTGATAAGTCTTCTAGAGAATTTGCAAGTTGCTAGGGTGACAGATGCAATAATTAGGCAAGCATTGGCAAGTCAGATGAAAGATTTTGAAGATGCCGTTACCAGTGCCGTTGCTGAATCGGAAAAGCTAGAAATAATCATAACGCGAAACCTAAGAGATTTTGCTGTTTCCCCTGTTCCCGCAATGCTACCAGCCGATTTTTTATCGATTCTTTAACTAATGCTTCGGTAAACGTAAACCATCCGATCGCATGGGGATTAAAATCTGAGTTAAACTGCGTAATTGTTCGGCCGTTCCCATACAAATTAACAGATCCCCGGCCATTAATTCCGTATCGCCAGTGGGTCCCCCGATTAGCGTACCATCGGCGCGACGTATAGCCAAAACTAAGGCCCCCGATCGAGATCTTAAATGTGCTTGACTAAGACTTAAACCGACACAGGGACAAGTCCGCGGATCGATTAAAAATTCTTCCATATAAAATGATCGATCAGTTCCGGTTAAAATCCCATCGACAAAATCCATCACCTGGGGTCGTAGGGCCGCGGCCGCTAATCTTCTACCGCCGGTAATATAGGGAGATACTACCGCATCGGCCCCGGCCCGTTGTAATTTTTGTACTGCTTCCTCGGTACTGGCCCTAGCAATGGCGCGGATTTTCGGATTAAGAGTTTTAGCAGACAAAACTGTATATAAATTCTCCGCATCGGAAGTTAAAGCGGCCACAATACAAATAGCGCGTTCAATTCCTGCCATTTGTAAAGATTTATCTAAGGTGGCATCTCCTTGAACAACAATATAATTTAATTCTTTGGCCCGATTTACCTGTAGGGGGTCTGTATCAATGACTACAAAAGGAATATTTTCGGCGTAAAATTCGATCGCCACCTGTCTCCCCGTGCGACCCAAACCACAGATGATATAGTGTTCTGATAGTCGATCGATCAAGCGTTTCTCCTGTCTCTGTTTGAGTCCCTCTTGAAAATAGCCTTGAATTAAAGCTTCGGTCAAGCGATTAACAATATAACCGATGCTGACTACTCCCATGATAATCAAAACCATTGTAAACAATCGTCCCCGTTCACCTAGGGGATTAATTTCGCCAAAACCGACGGTAGCGAGGGTACTAATCGTCATATAGGCCGAATCTAGCCAACTCCAACCCTCGATCAGATGATACCAAAGCGTACCCAGCAAAAATACCACAATCAGGGCAAAAATTCCCCCGATTAATTCCTGACGCAGACGACGATATTTATCTTCACTGATAGACAAGCAAAATTCACCCCTAACACTGTCTAGTAACTTACAATGAAATCAGTTTTTAATCTAAATAACCCGTCCTTCTCAGACGGATTTGATTATAATTTCCCCTATGTCTAATCGCGCAGGAGTTCCCCAGTGAGTCCAGAAACCCTTTTAGAACCAACCCTAGTTGATCCCACTCCCAATTTAAACCCGAATCAACCCTTCGATCCAGATAGTTTTAACAGCTATGTGATGAATACTTATGGTCGTTTTCCCATTGCGATCGCCAAAGGGTTAGGCTGTCTTCTCTGGGATACTTCCGGTAAACAATACCTTGATTTTGTCGCGGGAATTGCCACCTGTACCCTCGGTCACGCGCACCCTGCTTTAATTGAAGTGGTTAGCCAGCAAATCCAAAAACTCCATCATGTCTCGAATTTATACTATATTCCCGAACAAGGGGAACTAGCTAAATGGATTGTCGATCATTCCTGCGCTGATAAGGTCTTTTTCTGTAATTCTGGTGCGGAAGCGAACGAAGCGGCAATTAAATTAGTGCGGAAATATGCCCATACGGTTCTAGATTTCCTCGAACAGCCAGTGATTTTAACCGCTCACGCTAGTTTTCACGGTCGGACTTTAGCTACCATCACCGCAACCGGTCAACCGAAGTACCAAAAAGATTTTGAACCCCTGATGCCAGGGTTTGCCTATATTCCCTATAATGATATCGAAGCGGTGGAAAATGCGATCGCTGATCTCGATGAGGGTAATCGTCGTGTGGCCGCGATTATGTTGGAACCGCTGCAGGGTGAAGGGGGAGTTCGTCCGGGAGATATCGAATATTTCCAACGTTTACGGCAAATTTGCGACGAAAATAACATTTTGCTTGTCTTTGATGAGGTACAGGTGGGAGTCGGAAGAACTGGTAAACTCTGGGGTTATGAGAATTTAGGAGTGGAACCGGATATTTTCACTTCTGCTAAGGGTTTAGCGGGGGGTATTCCCATCGGTGCGATGATGTGCAGAAAATTCTGTGATGTGTTTGAACCGGGTAGTCATGCGAGTACCTTTGGAGGTAATCCGTTCGCTTGTGCCTCAGCTTTAACAGTATTACAAACCATTGAACGGGATCATCTTCTCGAAAATGTCCAGCAGCGAGGGGAACAATTACGGGCCCGTTTACGCGTGATTGCTTCTCAATATCCCCATCTATTTGTTGATGTGCGCGGTTGGGGTTTAATTAATGGTCTGGAAATTAATTCAGAAAGTGAGTTAGTTTCATCTACTATTGTTAATGCATCCTTGGCAGAGGGTTTATTAATTGCCCCCGCAGGTCCGAAAGTTCTCCGTTTTGTACCTCCTTTAATCGTCTCGGAAACAGAAGTAGATGAGGCTATGGATAAGCTAGAAGCAGCCATCGCTAAAGTGTTTTAATTTCAGTTATCAGTTATCAGTTATCAGATGTAAGTTTTAAGTTGACAGTTCCCAGTTATGAGTCAATTCTTTTTGAGCTTTATCACCCTAACTGTCACTTTTTCGCTGATTACTGGTTACTGTTTACTGATAACTGATTTATGTGGCATCCTGACGCTTATCAAGCTTTAATTGCCGAGAATTATCGCCAAGTTGCGGCAATCTACGAGGAACTAATCGATAACAATCCCGAAAATATTTCTGACTATTGGTACTTAGGAGTTGCCTATCTTCTGCAAAATTTAGAAGCAGAGGCACAGGTGATGTGGCAAAATGTTTTCAGGGGAGGTAATCCGGAAGAAGTTAAGCAATGGCAAGCAGAATTAGAAGCAGTTTTAGACGCAGAAGCGCGACGACAACAAAGAAAAGGTGATCTGGCAGCTGTAGAATATTTTCGCTATCATCTACAGGAAATTGTTCCCAAGTCAATTAATAATTTATTAGCTTTATTCGACTTAGCTTTAGATTTAGAAATATTCGCTCCAGGAGAACTACTTAATTATCCTATTCAAGAGAATCTCAGATATAATCCTGATCGAGAATTGCTTTTAAATGTAGTTCTCAAAAGTCTTTTATATCCCCATGAATTAACTTTAGATTTAGCTCAAGCAAGTTTACCTTACCTAGGGGAATTAGCCGATAGTTTTATCCCGCAAGCTTTTCAGATATCAGCACGAGTCACCAACGAGCAACAAAGTCCCGCTTTTGGAGTAGAAATTATTAAACTTTGTCTGCAATTAAGACCTAATGATCTGAGTCTTTTGGAACAATTGGTTAACCTCTATATTTTAGCAGAAGACTTTGATAATTCTTTGATAACTGCCTATCAGTTGCGAGAAATTTGTCTAACCCCAACCCTAAAGTTATACAGTAATTATCTAATTTTGTTAATACTTTTGCGCTGGGGAGTTTGGCAAGAAATTGATCATATTTATCAAGAATATCATGATTTATTACAGGAATTAACCCGTCGGAAAAATATTACTCTAGAACCGATTATTAAAACTAGCTTTCTCAATGTTTCTAGTCCCCTACCCTACCTAGGCGATCGAGCCTTAGCCAACCGAAAATTAACTAATTGCGTCGCCGAAATTTTTCTTGATAATAATAGTTTTAAAACTCCTTTAATTACAAACGAAAAAGCTTCAGAAAAACTAACTATTGGTTATCTTGCCAGTACCTTAAAACATCATTCTGTCGCTTGGTTAAGTCGTTGGTTAATTCACCATCATGATCGAGAAAAATTGCAAATAGCCATCTATACTATTAACCAAGAAGAAGATGAAATTACCCGTCAATGGTTCCGGGATAGCCGAGATATTATCCGTCATTTTCCCTACGCTCAAAATCCCCTAGAAGTTGCCCAACAAATTCAACAGGATCGGATAGATATTCTAGTAGATTTAGATAGTTTAACCCATAATTTCACCAATCAGATTATGGCCCTGAAACCCGCAGCAAAACAAGTGACTTGGTTAGGTTGGGATGCTTCTGGATTAGCAACTATAGATTACTATATCGCCGATCCCTACGTTTTACCCCAGCAAGCGGAGGAATATTATCGAGAAAAAATCTATCGTTTACCAGAGACATATTTAGCAGTGGATGGTTTTGAAATCGGCACTCCCAATCTCCGTCGAGAAGATTTAGAAATTCCCCCCGATGCTACCATCTATTTTTCCGCACAAAGTGGCATGAAACGCCATCCTGATACTATTAAACTTCAGATGAAAATTCTCGCACAAGTGCCTAATAGTTATTTTCTGATTAAGGGAGTCGGTAAGACTGAAAAAATTCAAGAATTATTTACTGAAATAGCGATTCGCGAGGGAGTTAATCCCCAAAGATTGCGGTTTTTACCGAGAGATATAGATGAATATACCCATCGCGCTAATTTACAGATTGCCGATGTGGTATTAGATACCTACCCCTACAATGGTGCTACCACCACCTTAGAAGTTTTATGGCAAGGAATCCCTTTAGTTACACTGGTAGGAGAACAATTTTCCGCCCGCAATAGTTATACTTTTATGATTAATGCTGGTATTGAAGCCGGAATTGGCTGGAATGAGGTAGAATATATCCACTGGGGAGTAAAATTAGGACTCGATCGTTCCTTTCGTCAAGACATCAGTCATCAACTGTTAGGAAATCGTGACACAGCTCCCCTCTGGCAAGGGAAAAAATTCGCCCAAAATATGGAAAATGCTTATTTAAAAATCTGGGAGGGAAATTGATAATGAGAAAGTTATTCGCAATCAATAAAGTATCGAATCGGGGCAGGAAAAATTCAGCGTCGGGGAGTTTAAAAAGATCAGAGGATTTAATAGAACTCTTGCCAATTAATTAGGGTTTGCTGAAAAAGTTTGTTGCTGGGGTTAGGAGTCGGTCGTCGGGAGTCGAATGAAAGTGCAAGGATTTTGAGTCCCTCGGATCGATTTCTCAAGGTTTATTTCTTGCACTTTTTTGACTAAAAAAGTCCCAAAACTGGTTTCTAGTAATGCTTCCATTAATATTCAGCATACCCTAATTACTCACTTGCACAAATGAGATGCTCCCTCTGAACAAGCTTGATGAATTAGGAACTTATCATTCCTAAGTCGGTGCAGAAGCAGTTAAAAATCTCTCCCAATGATGTGCAAAATCGTCTAAAAGAAAAAATACTTGTATATTGATCCCTAAAAGGTGAAAAAATGGTAAATAACCAAATTGATTTACGGTGGTGGCTACTGAGTAACTTGGCAAATGTTGAATCTTTGTCAATTATTTACAGAATATCGGTAATAGTCACTTTTATTATCTTCATTTTTTGCGCTTTTGCTCCTCTCATATTCCTGACAACTCCCACGGGTAAGATACAGAAATTTTTATTGTCAAATCTAATATTTATTATCTCCTTAGTGACTTTTATTTTAGCAGCACGCTGGCCAGGTTTCTTGCCACCAATGCTAAACCCCGATGAGGCACTATTTACCTCGGGTGCAATAAAACTGTTGAAAGATCCAGTTTTCTGGCGTGCGGTAGATACAGGTTCATCTGGACCACTCAATGTCTATCCTCTGACTCTACCAGCTTTTTTTGGGTTCAGAATTGAATATGCTAGTAGTCGTGTGATCGGCTTAATCATGATCATTGCTGCTATTGTTTGTCTTTATTATGCCTTATCCACTCTCTACGATAAGAGCCTTTCTCGCCTAGCAATAGTTCCTGTGGTTACCACTGTCGCCTTCATGACATTTTTCGACTATGTGCATTATACAAGTGAACATTTTTCGGTGGCAATATTAAGTGTGGCTTTGTTAATCGTTTGTAAATATTATGCTGGTAATTCATCTAATCCTAATCGGCTGATATTTGCCTTGGGTTTTATCCTGGGAACTACTCCTTTTGCCAAAATTCAGTCAGTTCCTATAGCTTTCTCAATTGCTTGTATATTTTTGCATATCCTCTGGCTAAAAAGCAGCGCGAGAGGTCAATTCATCAGGAGTCTTGCTGCTTTCTTTCTTGGGGGAATGTTGTTCTCCGCTCTGGTCATACTATATCTAACAATTTTCTCAATATATGATGCTTTCTGGAAATCTTACATAGAACAGAATTTATTGATTTATTCTACTCATGGTTTGATGGGAAACGTAAATCAACTAAGCTTTTTCGGAAAAATTATCATATTTCTTCGGATGTTAAGAGGAGTGCCAGATACACAGATATTATTTTTATTAACAGCAATTGTCTTGATATTAGGAGTACCATTTCTAATATTAAAGCGTGTTTCCTTAAGCCAAAATCAAGAAAAGTACCAGACATTTTGCTTTGTCTATTACAGTTTATTTATTTGGGCAGCATCGAGTTATTCAATTATCAGACCGGGGAACGGGTTTACTCATTATTTGCTGTTTCTAATCATACCTAGTGGATTTCTCATCGGTGTTTTTATAGGTGAACTGGCACAAGTATTACAGGTGTCGCAATTAACTCTTTCAAACTTCAACTTCTCTCTTTTAACAGGTGTCATTTTTATTACAGTTGCTAGTAGTTTTTTAGAAGTTGCCACAATAATAAAATCGGATAATGTTTACCTTAATAATCGCAGAAGATTTGCTAGAAATTATCTTAGTCCGATTGCTAAAACTATTCTCAAGTATGCTTCTCCTGGTGAATCTATGGCGGTCTGGGGATGGGCATCAGAGCTATATGTTGACACGGGTTTGGTACCGGCGATAAGAGATAGTGTTTCTCTTTGGCAAATCAAACCAGGTTCACTGCAAGAATATTTTCTGCAAAGATACGCGGAGGATTTCATTAATTCTAATGCTAAGTTATTTGTTGATGCTGTAGCTCCAAGAATGTTTTTCTTTACCGATAGAGAAACTCAGGGACACGAAGTTTTTCCTGAAATCGCTAAGGTTATCAATGAAAATTATCGGCTAGTTGATGAAGTTCAAGGAGTTCGTATTTACATTAAAAAATAATCCTACGCTGCCTTACCTCTTGTTCTTGGTCAAGCAACCACTGCCAACCTAGAAAAGGGTAAGCGCATCTCAAACGCTGTTGACAATCGGCCAATTTTATGAGCAGATTGCTGTGTAGTCATTTCAAATGATACCAGTCAATCAGAATAGTTACGAACTCGACCTATTTGCTCGATTTCTCCTCAAATATGTCTGAATCGTGGGTAGGCGACTAAGAAAAACATGGGGCAATTAAAATCATTTCTATTCGGGGAAGTTTCTTAACTAGAAAGACTTTTAGTCTTTAGATAATATTAGGTCTATATCTGCTGTTCACCGATTACTGACCTAGGAAATTAACTTGGCACGACTACTTAATTTCTACGGGTTCTAAATTGTCGGCAGGAGTAAAACCAAAGAGACGGGAATAAAAATAAAATTCTGCATCTAATGCTCGTTTTATCGATTCAGCTTGACGAAATCCGTGTTGTTCTCCCGCAAAGGGAACGTAAGCAACGGGTAAACCTTTCGCTTTTAAAGCTTCTACCATCATTTCCGCTTGATTGGGTGGAACTACCCGATCTTCTAAACCTTGGAAAAAGATCACCGGACAGGATAACTGAGCGGTAAAATGAATAGGCGAGCGCTGATAGTAAATTTCCTTTTCTTCGGGATAACGTCCCACCAATTTATCTAAATATCTCGACTCGAATTTATGGGTATCGGTGGCTAAAACCTCTAAATCACTAACTCCGTAATAACTAGCTCCTGCTTTAAAAGTATCATGAAAAGTTAAGGCCGCTAAAGTTGTATAACCCCCGGCACTGCCTCCAGAAATTGCCAATCTTTCCCCATCGACTAATCCCTGATTAACCAAATATTTTGCCCCGTTGATGCAGTCTTCCACATCGACAATTCCCCAATTTCCCAGCAAACGCTGACGATATTGACGACCATAACCCGTACTACCGCCATAATTGACATCTAGATAGCCAAAGCCGCGACTGGTCCAGTATTGCACCCGCAGACTTAAACTAGAGGTGGCCGCAGCCGTCGGTCCACCGTGACTTTTGACTAAAAGGGGCGGTAATTCGCCATTGGGGGCGGTATAATCGGGGTTTTTGGGGGGATAATACCAAGCAAATGCAGTTAGTCCCTGACTGGTGGGAAAAGCGAGCATTTCCGGAATCGAGAAATAATCGCTAGAAATAGTTAAATTACTGGAAGATTTGAGAACTTCTCTCGTTCCTGTGGCTAAATCCATTGAGATAACCGCCGTTACTTCCCTGAAAGAACCGCCGATAAAAACTATTTTGTTCTCCCTAACTTGTAGGGAAGAAATGTTAGTATCAGTAGTAATAATTTCTTGAAATTCTCGATTAACAGTATCGATACTTCCTAAATAACAACGACCATCTTTTGTATAGCTACAAATAATCTGGGATTCCCCAGCAAAACCGTAGTTAGATAAACCAAAAACCCAATGAGGATAGGCAAATTCAGCCTCGATGGGTTTGAGAACCGCTTCTATTTGTTCATCGTGTTTAAAGCAATAAAAGTTCCAGAAATCATTGCGATCACTGGTAAAATATAACTGTTCATCGGCAGACCAGCGCGGTTCACACACCGACTCATTTTCACCACCAGCAATGACCCGAATATTACTCAAATAAAGATTATTAATATCCGCCACCCAGAGAAAAGAACTATCCCAAGGCATATTAGGATGATTCCAACTAATCCAAGCTAATCGAGAACCGTCGGTGCTTAGGCGAGGAGAGGTATAAAAATCATCGCCAGATACTAAAGTTTCTATTTCTCCCGTATCCACATCGATGCTGACAATACTATTAACCGGTTCCCGATCTTTTTGGCTATGATCTTCACAAACACAGATTAAACGATTGCGAAATTCATCGAGAATTAAATCCGCATAACGACAGGAATTTTCTCGGGTCAGAGGTTGGGGTAAACTCTCAGCAGTTTGGCGATAAATTCTTTGGTCGGCAAAATTACAAAAATAGATAATTCCGGCAACAATTAGATAGGAACCTCCCCCGTATTCATGGACACGAGTTCGCACATTAAAAGGTGCTGGGGTGATTTCTGTGGTTGTGCCGTCGGGGTTTAATTTAACTAAAACATTTCGCCCCTTTTCCTGTGGTCTGCCTTCTAACCAATAAATATCTTCTCCATCTAGAGTTACACCGCCAAGACTAATCGATTCTGCCACAATTAGATCGGAGGTAATCGGTGATTTCCAGGAACCGTAAGCTGATATTTGATTAGACATTTTCTCCTAGAGCAGTGATCCTAATGGTGAACTAACTTGATCAGAAAGGCTGATAAATTAAGAAAATTTCGAGTAAACAGGACAAAGTAGGGATTGGGTGCATCCCTACCTGACTCTCTGTTTTTCTGAAATCGGAGCGGCGGGATTCGAACCCACGACCCCTACTACCCCAAAGTAGTGCGCTACCAAGCTGCGCTACGCCCCGATATTGAACCTTAACCATCATAGCGATAATCGCAGCATTTTGCAAGCTTTTTTTTTTCTTCCTTTCTCCCCCATCCCCGGAATTAGTGGCCGGCTATCTAGCTAATTGGGGAATACGTCCTTTTAATCCCGTCATTAATTGCAGGGCAAACAATTTCAACGGGGGGAAACCGCGCATCATTGCCAATCCGAGACGACGGATGACAACGATAGGCGGCCAGTTATTGGAGAACAGGCGATCTAGAAAATCCGTGAAGCCTAAAATCGCTAAATTCTCCGATCTACGCCATTTTTCGTAGGATTTTAGGGTAGAAAGCGATCCTATATCTTCTTGCTTTTCTACTGCTTCCTTTAATACCTGCGCTAAAGCAGCTGCGTCGCGAATGCCTAAATTTAAACCTTGACCACCGACGGGATGACAACAGTGAGCGGCATCACCAATTAAAGCCAGTCGGGGTTTAACATAGGTATCACTCTGCATTAACTGTACGGGAAAGAGAGCGCGGGAGCTAACTAATTCGAGTTTTCCTAGTAATCCCCCCGTATATGCTTCTAATTTCTTGATAAATTCCGCTTCGGGCATTTCTTGCAGTTTTTTCGCTTCCCCATGGGGATTTGTCCAAACGATCTGACAGCGATTACCCTGGAGCGGTAAAATGCCCATCGGACCGGTGGGCCAAAATCTTTCAAAGGCGGTATCGTTGCGATCGAGTTGATGTTTAATGGTGAAAGCGACACAGGATTGCCAATATTTCCAACCTTTGGTTTTAATTTGCGCCCCTTGTCGGATAGCGGATCTGGCCCCATCGGCCCCGATGACTAATTTTGTGGTGATTTTTCGGGTTTGACCGGCTTCTTCCAGGGTGACAGTGGCTGTTTCTGCTCCGTACTCCACTTCTAACACTTTAGCCGGGGATAACCAGTCAATGCGATCGCAATCTTGGCTGGCCTTGTGCAGGGCGGTTAAAATCACTTGATGTTCGCCCACATAGCCCAAATAATCGGTTTTTAGCTCATCGACCACAAAGGGGACAAAAATCGGGTAATCGGCATCAGAAAGGCGAATATGACGAAATTTACCGATACTGGGCGAGATTTTATCCCAGATACCCAAGCCTGTAAAAATTCGGCTGGACATCAGCGAGAGGGCATAAGCTTGACGACGGGAGGCGGCCACCTCTAGGGGACGTTCCTCGATCATAGCGATATTTAATCCTGTATTTTTTAAAGCCACCGCTAGGGTGGTCCCGACTATACCGCCCCCGACAATGATTAAATCGTAGCTGTCCCGTCCTAACATATAAATATTTTTCTCAAAGATAATCAGTGACTACAATGATCTATTCTGACACGATTTTCGGGGTTGCTGTCGGGTTTGATGGTCTTCACCCCACCTAGCCATTGATAGACTTTCAAGGGTTTTGTCCTTTGCCGAGAGTTTCGGGTTAGGGTTAAGTAAGTGTTTTGGCTCTCTGGCAAGAGCGCCCCTCGTCAACTAGGAAATCACCATGGAACTTTATCAACGAATAGCCGATTTTTATGACTCCTCTAGTGGACTGTGGGAAAGGATTTGGGGCGAACATATGCACCATGGTTACTACGGTCGCGGCGGCAAGATTAAACTCGATCGCCGTCAGGCACAAATTGATTTAATAGAAGAATTATTAACTTGGGGTCATGTCACCGGTGCTAATCGGATTCTTGATGTAGGTTGTGGTATTGGTGGCAGTAGTCTTTATCTGGCCGAAAAATTTCACAGCCAAGCGGTGGGGATTACCCTTTCCCCGGTACAAGCCGCTAGAGCCAGCCAAAGAGCGCAAGAGTTCAATTTAGAAGAACAAGTCAGTTTTTGTGTGGCTGATGCCCTAAAAACCCCTTTTCCTGACGATAATTTTGATCTGGTCTGGTCATTGGAAAGTGGCGAACATATGCCCGATAAAAGGCAATTTCTGCGGGAATGTTATCGGGTTTTGCAGCCCGGAGGGACTTTTTTGATGGCTACTTGGTGTCATCGTCCCACCACTTCCCTGGCCGGTAATTTAACGGAAGGGGAGATTAAACTATTAAACGAGATTTATCAGGTTTATTGTCTGCCCTATGTGATTTCTTTGCCAGAATACGCCGATATTGCCCGTGAAGTTGGCTTTCAAGACCTAAAAACCGATGATTGGTCCCTATCGGTGGCGGCCTTTTGGGATGTGGTGATTGACTCGGCCCTCAGCACAGATGCGATCGCTGGTTTGTTAGCAAGCGGTTACACTACTATCCAAGGAGCTTTATCTTTAGGGTTAATGCGGCGCGGTTACGAGTCGGGTTTAATTCGTTTTGGCCTACTGCAAGGGAAAAAATAATCAGCTTGGCGATGATTACAGTGCAGCGATTGATAATTAGGCGTTGTCAGATCAGAATAGGAAAGATGCAATGCAATCCTTGCTATCAAAGTAATTTGAGTTTCGGTGCTGATTCGGATCATCTTTCAATTTGACAACGCCAATTTTTCCCCAATCCAGTCTTTGACAATAGCTTGTAACGGTAAATCACGACGCTGACTTTCTTGCTCAAGAGCCTCTACCATCCATGAGGGAAACTCAAACGCAATTGTTTGTTCCTCGGAATTAGAACGTTTAATTTTAGTTAAATCCAAGTATTCGATGATATTTTCTCCATCATCAAATTTGCGGTCAAAATCTTCAGCTTTCATAAATTTTTACCTCTTCAGGTCTAGAGCGTTTCCGTGGCTGCATCTCAATTTGGTCGAAATATCTATAGGACATTTTGGGCGCACGCAGTTCGATAAACTCACTGACCCCTAGGCGATCCTACCATAATATTATGGTAGTGACTGTATCGGCAAAATTTATAGTACAATTGATATAATAAATTTTGGAATTCCCTTGCTGCTGTTATCAGTAAAAAGTTATCAGGTAGAACCTGAAGGGAGCGTTCCCAAGTAAAAGGGAACGAGATATCCCCTGACTATAATCTTGCTGGTTTTCTTGGATCTTGTCCAATGGCTCAGGGCAGATTTGAACTGCCGACCTTGGGCTTATGAGTCCCCTGCTCTGACCAACTGAGCTACTAAGCCGTTGTTTACACAGTTATCAATCATAACACATAATCACCCGATTGCACAAGAGCAAAAAAGGGAAGATTTTTTCTTCCCTTTGCGGGCATCTTTAACGTCTGCCTGGCAGGAAAGCCATGGGATTGACTGCTCCCTGGCCGGAGGGGTGAACCTCGAAATGTAGATGGGGGCCGGTGCTAAAACCGGTGCTGCCCATGTGGGCGATTGGCTCGCCTTGCTGAACAGTTTGGCCGCGACGCACCAGCAGACGGCTGTTATGGGCATAGAGAGTGACGCTACCATCGGGGTGACGCAGTTTCACCAGATTGCCATAACCGCCAGAATTCCAACCGGAGGAGATTACTTCACCGGCGGCCGCCGCCACAACTGGTGTACCCACTGGACCGGCGATATCGATGCCGCGATGAGGTCTGCCCCAGCGCCAACCGAAACCGGAGGTTAACACCCCCCTGGTGGGCCAGATAAAGCCGGTAAAAATAGGGGCGGGATTAGGTAAATGCTCATCAGGATTAGCGAGGGGAGGAAGGGAAGGTTCTACGGTTTCGCCGACGGGAATTCGTAGGCGGTCATTATATTCTTCCACATTGGTAGGAGCCGAACCGATAATCTGGGGGGGGGTGCTTTGGTTAGAACGCGAACGAAGGGCGGTCCATTGGGGATTAGCGGTTATTTGCCGATCCTCGACAGTTTCTGCGGGATTATCGACGGGAATAGCGATACTTTTCTGGGTTTCCGAAAGGTTAGTTTCCCGCAGATTAGCCACCTCTTGGCGCAATCTTTCCCGATAGCTGCCGGTGATATTTTCGGGGAATTCTTCCGTCTCCGTGGTGACAGTTTCCGCGGGCGGATTTTGTCGATTACTGGGGTTAAAGGACAACCTAGGGCGATCGCCGACCAAGGGAGTAAGATTTTGATTAACTCTAGCGGTGGCAGAGCGGTCGGGAACCACTAGGGTTTGATTAACTTTAATCCGGTTGGGGTTGTCAATGCCGTTTTCCCTAGCTAATTCGGCGGGGGTAATGCCGAGAGCGCGAGCGATCGTGTTTAAGGTATCCCCGGGCCGAACCCGATAAACTTGGTTTTCTGGGGGAACTATGACCCTAGGATTGGGAACGGCGGGAATTTCAGTCACAGGAGCCGGATTTCGTAGGGCAAAGCTGGGAATTTCCGGTCTGCTTGTCAAGGGAGGATTAAGGGGAATTGTGGCTATCGGGCGATCGCTTTCAGGGGTGGGAACGGGAATCGGGATCACCTGGCTAGTTGGTTGGGGGGATTCTTCGGGAGCGATAACGGGAATCTCGACGCTAGTTGGCGAATTATCGGGAACGAGAGCGGTAGTTTCAGTAACGATTACTGTTTCCCCAGAATGGGACTGATGGGGGGTTTCCTCGGTCCGTAAGGCGGCCAAACTTTCTTGGAGACGTTGACGGGTTTGACGGAGACTAGCAGAGGAACTATCCAACTGCTCAGGAGTTGCTGCCGGGGCTGCCGAGGGCAACTGCTCAGGAGTGGGTATTTTTAAAGTTTGTCCGATAATCAAATCGGAATGGGGGGAGAGATTATTGCTGTTAGCGATCGCTGTGGGGGTGGTTTGATAGCTGTCGGCTAAACTCCACAGGGATTCTCCCGGTTTTACCTGATGCTCCACTACTGATGTGGCGATGAATTTGACGGTGGCCAGTGCTTGGGATGGGATTATCTGCGGTTCTTTGAGTTCTTTACCCGCAGCTTTGGCTTTTTGGGACAGGTCGATCACTTCCCATTCTAAGGGTACAGAATTGGCGGCCTGGGCTGATTCTGAGGTGGAGTTGAGAATGCTAGGTACTCCCAGAGAGAGTGCTAATCCCAGCAGAGCAACTGAGTAACGGACTCGGTTAGACTCAGCGGTGCAATTCTTTTCTGGGGTAGCGGATGTGATGGGGTGGTGGATAAAAGTCTCTTTCAAACAGACCTCCTGTGGTGTAAAGAGTTAGCTAGAGCCAGTCGATTAAGCCGATGGGTCTAGCTTTCAGCATTAGCCTTGAGGCTAGAGTAGAAGTTAGACAACTTTACTTTTTAGTCAAAATACCTAAAGGTGACTTTTAGGAGAGATTAACTTAGATTTTGAAATCATGCAAGTCTCCCTCTGACCATTAGCACCGGGATCACGGCAAGTTGGTGACATTTTGAATGTCCAGATTGACGATGCTCTATCTCAGTTGTTCCAAGCTGATCAGCATTTTTCGTCTTGCCAATTTTTGCCAGTTTTTTGATAGAAATTTTTTATCGGTTTTGCCGTTTAGAAAGAAATTATTAATGATTCGCTGCTCGAAAAGAGCAACGATAGCTATTGGGGGGGCAATAATTAGGGTTTGCGGCAAAAAGTTTTTCGTGGGTGTGGGGTGTGGGGTGTGGGGTGTGGGGTGTGGGGTGTGGGGTGTAGGGTGTGGGGTGTGGGGTGTGGGGTGTGGGGTGTGGGGTGTGGGGTGTGGGATTTTACCGATTTTCAGGGAAAAAGTCAAAATTTCGCCTCCCACAAGGTTTTTAGATTTAATCAGCCAACCCTAATTAAAAAGAATACACGGCTGTTTTGATATTTTGGTAGTTATCATCTAGGTCTGATTCTAGGAGAATAATCGCAGTAATTCTTCTAGTCATCTCGCTGACTTCCTGCACTTCTGCGATAGTTAATCCCCGTCCTAATAATTTTTCCTCGCGATAACTTAGCCATTTTTTAATGACTTGATAACCCCCGATGGTATATTCCCACACCCGGGCTGGTATATTTTGCCAATAGGCTCGATCGTTGAGATAAATATCATAGGTTTTGGTTCCTAATAATTTTCGCATTTCTGGGCTAATTACGCTCATTTCTGCGGTTGTATATTGTCTGGCGATCGCTTTTCCTTTACCCGGCATTGTCACACCATTTTTACCCCCGTGTCCCCAACCGACGTTAATAATTAAATCCCCCTTATCTGGGTTTAAATTTCCCCCATCAGTGCAGGAAATCAAGGCGATTTTTTGCATTGCAGGGGTCGGTTTTTTGGTGACTCCTATAACGGGGTTTTCTGTGTCTAAAAGAGAGGCGATCGCTTGTCCTAGTTGGGCAGATTTAATTAATAATTCTTGGCTATTGGGAAGGGGAATCCTTGGGAAGTCTTGACGAATACCGTCGGCATTTTCCCGAAGATACAAGGGAGAGTACCCAATCGCTAATGCGTGCAGCCAAATTAAGGAAGCATTCTCGATATTTTCATCAAGATTATTAATACCCAGTTGATTTAAGTATTGACGAGATTTTTCCGAGAGATTGGCTTTTGTAACTTGAGTGTGAAAGCTAGAAGTATTAAAAAGCTCTAGCTTATTTTTCGTGTTTGTGGATAGTTGTGTATTTTTCGGATGTAACTGAAACGGAATTAAACGAGCATGACCTTTTAATTGATCTCTTTCAACCAAAACACTTGAGAAAAGTAACGGATATCCTTCAGGATCGGAAACACCATGATCTCTAGTAATCAAAAATTTATTATCTGGTTTAACGTGATTGATAAGACTAGGAGATGGACGACAACACAAAGAAGACTTTAATTCACAATAATAATATCGTCTGTCAAAAGGTTTAAATTGCATCAAGTATATATTGTCCTCTTCAAACAGGCTTGTTGCTAATAGTTTGTCTCTAACTTGTTTTGGATGATAGCCTGTTTTTGGTTGCATTAAATCAGGATATAATTTTGCTATTTCATCGTGAGATATTCGAGAATTAAAATAATCTTTCATTTGACGTGATAGGGAATTTTTTTCTATGGCATATAACGCTCCGTTTCTAGCATCATAAGGACCATTGTAAGGTGGTTCTTTACATAAATCTGTTAACTTTGGCCATGCTAAATAGTGAGAGGAAACATCGGAGGGACGGAAAGAATAACGATTAGATTGTTCTGGGTTAGAGACTTGATAAAAAGCATCAAAATCTTGATTATTTAAGCTTTCTAAAAGTTGTGACCTTCTTTCAACTGCTTTAGCTGCATCAATATCATCTCGAAATAAGACTTTAGTTCCTTGCTGAGAACTATTTTTCAACCAAAGAGAAATCACCACTCCCTGTTGAATTCCTGCTGAGAATCCGGGTATTGAGAAAATTGTCTCACTGGTTCTACCATCGGGTGCATATTCAGAAATTTTGCGATTTCCGTGCATATTTTCGATCCAGAACTTATTGAAATTCTTTAATAGATTTTGTCTCAAGACAACAAAAGAAGGTTCACTAACCCAAGAATAGTTAGAAATATAACAAACAACCCCTTTACCGGTATTTTCTGAAATACATCTTTCTGCTAAACGAAAAAAGCGCACATATAACTCATCCAAATTAAACTTTTTAATCCCCCAATCGGAGATTAAACCCTGTTTATACACTTCCACTAAACCTGCTTCTTCTGCGGGACTGGTTCCAGCAAAAGCATTGTAGGGAGGATTACCGAGAATAACTAAAATCGGTTTACCGCGCTTAACTTCATCAGCTGCCTCTCGTTCCTTATTTAACTCCGGAAAACTTAATTGTAGCTGTTGAATTTTCTGTTTACTTTCCTCATCGGGAGGTTGCCAACCAGTTAAAGCATTAGTGAGATAAATCCCGACTCGTTCACTATCTTCTATTAAAGGTACACCCAAACTTTGCAGGAATAAACCTAATTGTAGATGAGCGACGACAAAAGGAGCGGTTAAAATCTCGAAACCGAAAATTCTTTCTATGGCTGCTTTTTTCACCAAAGCCATGGCTAAAGCACCCGCCCCATTTTCCTGTAAAGTATCGGTAATATAGCGCAAAACCTCGACTAAATAAGCACCAGTTCCACAGCAAGGATCGAGAATATAAACATCGGGATTAGCTAAACCGTCCTCGATATTTAATTCTTCTCGTAAAACTCGATCGACTCGCGCTACCATATAGCGAACAATTTCTGGAGGAGTGTACCAAACTCCCAATTCTTTGCGTAAATCGGGATCAAAAGCTTGCAAAAATGGTTCATAGAAATACTGTACCGCTTGTCCCTCATCGAATTGACGAAAAAATTCCTCTCGTCGCACTCGATTTAAAGCTGCACCGGTCCAATTCAAGACTTCTACTAATCCCAAAGATTTTAACTTACTCGGTGCGGCGATCTGCTCAAATAGGATCGCTAACATGGGAACATGGAGATGGTGGGCTGCGGATTTCCAATCGAACTTATCCTCTTTATCCTCGCGATTGAGGTTTTGCTTGTGCCATAATACCCAAGCGGAGAATAAACCATAAAAGAGGGTTTGCACGAGGGTAGAACGGAAAAATTTATTTCCCTGTTCCCGTTCAAATTTGATACCTAGGGCATTTTCTAAAGCTTGACGAATATTGGCCAGAGCAGGAAGATCGGAATGATGTTCTAAGCGTGCTTTTGCGTCCCGCGCATAGGAAGCAAGAAACCAAGCAACATCGGCCGGTGAAGTGATAGGAGCCGCCTGTAAAAGCACTCTCTTTAGGTATTCTAAGAGGCTATCACCGTGTTCGGCGGCAAATTTGGATGGATTTGAGGTTTTTAGCCAAAACTCGGCTTCTGACGGGGCTAAACTATAGGCTTCTAATTCTACCGGTTGACCTTGGCTATTGCGACCGATGAGCAGAAAATCGCGATAATTGCTGACTAATACTTGACCGTATTTTTGCCAGTATTTTTGTACTTGCTCGCTGGTGGCGATTTTTTTGACATCTTCTTTGGTTCCCTTAATCTCGATCGCGCCTCTTTCGGGAAAAATCGCCGTAAAAGGTTCTAATTCTTGATTTTTGGGGAATTGATCGACATTAAAAAGTCCCCCGTCTGGCAATCCCGCACCCTGATTTCTGAGGTTGATAATGCAGCGGACTCGCGGTTTTAGGGTTTTACCGATTTCGTTGAGGAGAGTTTCGAGAGTGCCGTAGTAGGAGGTTTCTTTTACGGCTGCTTGGGAGGAGTGGATTTCGTGCAGGTTGCGAAAATAATTGACGAGGGGATTCATAAAAACTGTGGTCTAGATAATTAAGGTTAATATGCCCCGATATAATCAATTTGGAGATACTGGATTAGGCATAATTGAGTAAAAACTCGCACAATTTCGGTTTCAGACTTCTGCGGCTTTTTCTTGCTCAATCTCGGTCTCCAATTCTTGACGTAATTCTTCTAGAGAAGTGGTGGCAGCTGTCTGAGATAATCTTTCTTGTGACCAATTTAAGGACTGAAAAAGTCGTTGAGCGTTAGCTGGAGAGCGCAAAAGATAAACTTCTTCTAATAAAGCGGATAATTCGTCAGCAGCAATCAAGGCCACATCATGATGACCCTGACGTTGGACAATAACGATCGAGTTTCCCAGTTCTACTTGTTCTAAAACCTGAAGAAAATGTTCTTGTGCTTGGGTATAGCTAGTATAGGTGGTGGGGATGGGCAGCATGGCCATTAATCAACTCCGCAGTCAAAAAATTAATTAATGGGTGCGTTAACCAAGAGTAACGCACCCCGAGGAAATTACACCGAAGTTAAGGTTTTCTCCGCGCTAATTTGCGCTTCGGGACTATCCGCTTCCGAGGGAGGGACCACTTGCCAGAATTGACCGAGATAGCTATCCCAATTAGCTAAAATTAACTTACCTTTGGGGCTATTAGTGCGTTCTACATGGGCCTCAATTAAAGATTTTAACTGTTCCGCACCGGCAGCCGTGGCAACCCGTTGAATCTTGACAATTTCGGGGTTGAGTTTCTCCGGTAGGGAGGGATCAAGGATATAAGCTAATCCTCCCGTCATCCCGGCGCCGACGTTGCGACCGACGGAACCAAGCACGACAATTACCCCCCCGGTCATGTATTCACAGAGGTGATCCCCGGCCCCTTCGATAACTGCTTTTGCGGTGGAATTGCGAACAGCAAAGCGTTCACCAGCGCGACCATTAACGTATAATACCCCACCGGTGGCCCCGTAGAGACAGGTATTACCGATAATAGCGTTATCTTCGGGCTGATAATTGGCGTTTTGGGGCGGTACGATGACAATTTCGCCGCCGTAGATGCCTTTACCCACATAATCGTTAGCTTCTCCCTCTAAATGGAGATTGACACCGGGTAAATTAAAGGCTCCGAAACTTTGACCGGCCGCACCCTGAAAATTGAGCTTAATTTCGCCTTCAAAGCCGTCATTCCCGTATTTTTGGGCAATTACCCCCGCAATTCTCGCCCCGACGGAGCGATCGGTATTGACAATCCTGTAGGTTTTGCTGACGGTTCCCTGTTGCTCGATCGCCTGTTTAATCTCGCTATCGGCTAGAATATCGTCATCGAGAACAGCACCGTTACTATGTACTTCCTCGTGCTGCAACCAAGAGCGATCGCTACGGCCATCGGGTAAATTCAACAAACAATCGAGATTGAGGGATTCTGTCTTAGTTAAACGAGCATCGGAGCGCACTTTTAACAGATCTGCCCGGCCAATCACCTCATTTAAACTGTGATAGCCTAATTTCGCCAATAATTGCCGCGTTTCCTCAGCCACCAAAGTGAAGAAATTGACCACATGAGCGGGAATTCCTGGAAAACGAGCGCGGAGACGTTCCTGCTGGGTAGCGACTCCCACAGGGCAATTATTCGTGTGACAGACGCGGGCCATGATACACCCCTCAGCAATCATGGAAATGGAACCAAAACCGAATTCCTCCGCACCCATCACGGCAGCCATGAGGATATCCCAACCGGTTTTTAGTCCCCCATCTGCACGCAAAATCACCCGATGACGCAGTTGATTTTCCATTAACATCCGATGCACTTCCGTTACTCCCAATTCCCAGGGACTACCCGCGTGTTTGATCGAACTTAGGGGTGATGCACCTGTACCACCATCGTGGCCCGAAATCTGGATAATATCAGCGTTAGCTTTGGCAACTCCGGCCGCAATTGTACCGATACCGATCTCGGCCACTAATTTGACGGAAACTTTGGCCCGGGGGTTAATTTGGTGTAAATCGTAGATTAATTGTGCTAAATCTTCGATCGAGTAGATATCGTGGTGAGGAGGGGGAGAAATCAAGGTAACACCCGGTTTTGATCGCCGTAACATGGCAATATAGGGACTAACTTTTTTCCCGGGTAATTGACCTCCTTCTCCCGGTTTTGCTCCCTGGGCCATTTTAATCTCTAGCTGTTTTCCACTCATTAAATATTCGGGAGTGACTCCAAAACGACCCGAAGCTATCTGTTTAATGGCAGAATTGGCTGTATCACCGTTTTTTAAGCCGTTTAGGTGGGGCATGGTCACGGAATGTCCTTCTGCATCCACATCGCTTAAGCTGGTGTAACGGATCGGATCTTCTCCCCCTTCTCCGGAATTGGACTTACCTCCGATGCGATTCATGGCGATCGCTAGGGTTTCGTGTGCTTCCCGGCCCAAGGCACCGAGGGACATTCCCCCTGTGCAGAAGCGTTGCAGGATACTTTCGATCGATTCTACTGCTTCGAGGGGAATTGAAGCTCGATCGCTGTTAAATTCTAATAGATCGCGCAATGCAGTAACGGGTCTTTGCTGCAAGATTTGACGATAGGTTTCGTAATGGTCATATCCTTGACCTTGGGAGTGAGCGGCCACGGCTTTATGGAGTGCTTTCGCCATTTCCGGGGAATTCATGTGGTATTCTCCCCCCGGACGGTAGTTGACAAAACCGTAGTTTTCTAGTTTTTTAGCGGTAAGATTGGGGAAAGCTTTACTGTGGAATGCGATCGCTTCTTGGGCCACTTCAGCAATGCTTAAACCCCCGACGCGACTGGTAGTACCGTTAAAAGCTAGTTTAACTAAATCTGCCGATAATCCGATCGCCTCGAAAATTTGCGCCCCATGGTAGGAAGATAGGAGAGAAATACCCATTTTCGAGAGGATTTTCAGTAATCCTGCTTCTACGGATTTGCGGTAGTTAATTAGGGCTTTTTCGAGGCTAATAGCTTCTAATTTGCCGTTTTCCATCAATTTCTGGGTTTTTGGCTCGATCCACCACTGGGCGATCGTTTCTAGGGCCAGATAGGGACAAACTGCGGAAGCGCCATAACCAATTAGACAAGCGAAGTGATGGGTACTCCAACACTGGGCCGTGTCGATAACGATCGAAGCTTTTAAACGCAAGTGTGAGCGAATCAGGTGATGATGGACGGCACCAACAGCTAATAAGGGGGGAATATAGCTAGTTTTTTCGTCAATAGAAGCAGTTCTGTCACTGAGAATTAAAATTTCTGCTCCCGATGCTACTTTCTTGGCGGCCTCAGCGCACAAATTAGCGATCGCGGTTTCTAATCCCTGCGGTCCGGTGGTCAGATCATAAAGGGTAGAAAGTTCGGCTGTTTTGTAGCTAGAGGTTTTAACTTTGGCTAATTCCGCATTATTGAGCAGGGGAGAGTCTAATTTCAGTAAATGTGCGTCATCAACCCCTAATTTAAGTATATTGCCCCGTCGTCCCAGATACATAGTCAAGGACATGACTAAACTTTCGCGTAAAGGATCGATGGGGGGGTTAGTAACTTGGGCAAAACGTTGTTTAAAGTAATCGTAGAGAAGATGGGGTTTACTGGAGAGGACTGCTAGGGGAGTGTCATCACCCATACAGAAAGTCGGTTCTTTTCCCTGTTCTGCCATGGGAACGATAATCATATCCACATCTTCGGCAGTATAACCAAAAGCGGTTTGCAGGGGAAGGAGATGACTAGGAGCGGGAATGTCTATCGCTGTTTCTTTGTCAATCAAGGTGCGTTGGGATTTCACCCATTCACCGTAGGGATTAGCTCGGGCAATTTCCTGTTTAATCTGCCAATTACGCTTAATTTCGCCTTTTTCTAGGTCCACTGCGAGCATTTGACCGGGGCCGAGACGACCTTTTTCCATAATGGTGGTTTCATCGAGGGGAATAGTTCCCGCTTCCGAGGAAACGACGATATAACCATTGTTAGTAATGCTATAACGGGCCGGTCGCAAACCGTTGCGATCTAAACAAGCGCCGACGATTCCCCCGTCACTGAATACCAGTAAAGCCGGACCGTCCCAGGGTTCCTGTAAACCGCTATAGTATTCGTAGAAGTCGATAATTTCGGGATAATTCTGTAAATCCGGCTGATTATTGTAGGCCTCCGGCACTAGGATCATAGCCGCTTCTAGGGGACTGCGACCGGTTCTCACCAATAATTCTAGGGCGCTATCGAGGTTATAGGAGTCGCTGTTAGCGGGGTTAACAATGGGGGTCAGGGATTGTAATTCTTCGTGGGTCCAACCTTGGGTTTCTAAAGCGGGTTCCCGGGCCGACATCCAGTTAATATTGCCCAAAAGGGTGTTAATTTCGCCGTTATGACCCAATAAGCGCATCGGTTGAGCGAGGGGCCATTTCGGTTGGGTATTGGTGCTAAAACGACGGTGATAAATGGCAAATTGACTGCTATAGGCGGGATTTTGCAGGTCTAGATAGAATTCTCGCAGGATTTCGCCCCGTACCATCCCTTTATAGACAATGGTGCGACAGGAAAAGGAACAGAAATAGAAATCATCGGCCAGTTGCTTACCGACTTCAGAACGGGCAATATAGAGTAGGCGATCGAATTGAGAACCGGCTAAATCGGGGGAAGTCACCAGAATTTGCTCGACGTAGGGTTGATTTTCCCTTGCTTGTCTTCCGAGGACTTGGGGACGGACGGGAACAGCACGCCAACCTAAAATCTTAATATTATATTTATTGACAATTTCCTCGATATGTGCTTTAGCCTCGGCGCGTTCTTGGGCCGCTTGGGGAAGAAAGACCATACCCACCCCTAGTCGCTCAGATTCTGGCATATTTAAGCCATTTTCGGCGAACCAAGTAGCGAGGACATCTCTGGGGATAGCGGTCATCATACCGGAACCGTCCCCGGAATCCTGATCGGCGCTGCAGCCTCCCCGGTGTTCCAAACAACCTAAGGCTAAAAGGGCCTGTTCAATCAGTTGATGGCTGCCAGAACCGCGCACATCGGCAATAAAACCGACTCCGCAAGCGTCCCGCTCCTCTACGAGCCATCGGGGACCCCAATAGGGATCGATTTGGTGTATATTGTCGGTTTTTAGGTTATTTTGTTGCGCCATAGAAGTTATCCTTAGGGTCGTTGTCTAGAAGGGTGGGATAGTTGGTCTGCTGAAAGGGTCAATCTAGAATAGAATTTTTTTTGATCTTGCCGTTTCGATTGTCGCTGATTTTTCCTAATTTTTGCCTGTTGCCATCTTTATCTTGGCCGGTCTGAGGAATCACAGGTGATCTACCATGATATAGTAGCTCTCAGGAATTGTCATCGAAAATCCCCTGGATGGGGTGAAACATCCTGTTAGGTGCTTATTTTGGCAGAATATTCTCAGATTATAAATATTATTGGAGCAATGGGGTCAAATTCAGGACAAGACTTTCGCTAAAGAGGTGGGTAAATCGGCCAATTTTTCCACCACTGTCACCCCAGCTTCTTGAAAATGACGTAAGCTATCTTTTCTGGTATTCTTAGCGGCAACAGAGTAGGAAAGTTGGTTAGAAATAATTGTTTCTGTATCACCGAAATTGGTTTCAATGGCTGTATTTAACCCCACAAGATAGGCAATCACTGGTTTTTCGATCGCCGAGGCAATATATTTGGCCGCCTCGATTTCGGCCTTTCCTCCCACCTGACTGACGAGGAGAATTGCCTCGGTATTGTCATCTTCCTCGAAAACCTGCAACCATTGGGACAAATTTGAGCCAATAATGCCGTCAGTACCCAAATTTACCGCCATAGATTCACCATAACCCGCCGCTGTTAAAGTTTTCGCCACTTCATCCCCTATGCGATCGCCACGCGTGATCAGACCGATTGTCCCCGATTGATAAAAATTCGGTTCACAAATACCCAACCAAAGATAATTGGGAATAATTACACCCTGGCTGCCGGGGCCGAGAATTAATGTCCCGGTGGTACTAGCTATCTTTAATAATTCCACCAGATCCAAGGGGGGTACTCCTGGGGTGACGATAATTAATTGGGGAATTGCTGCTGCGATCGCTTCTAAGGCCGCATCTAGGACTTGATTGGGGGGGACTAAAATTAAACTGGTCTTGATTTCTCCGGTTTCAGCAACGGCCTCGACCACTAGATCAAACACTGGTATCTCTGCGATTATCTCACCACCGTGGCCACTAGCCACCCCCGCTACTAAACAGGTTCCCTGAGCTTTCAATCGTGCCGCATAATATTTGCCTAGGGGTCGATCGATCCCTTGCATAATTATCTGATCTTTATCTGTCCATTTCATATATTAAGTGTTGGGAGTTGTTTCAGTAAACAGTAAACAGTAATCAGTAAACAGTAAACAGTAATCAGTGAGACACTGTTGATGGGAGTTTTTTTCAGTGGTCAGTAAACAGTAAACAGTAATCAGGTTCTGAAGGCAAGAGTCACTCATGCAAGAGGCAAAAGAAAGAATCTGGCAATTCTCCCACCTAAAAAGAAGGTTAGAAACTAGGCACATCAAAGCTTTTAGCTTAACCAATGAGGTTTTAGATTCGGCCCTTGTGAACTGAAAACTCACATCTGATTACTGATGACTGATGACTGATATACTTTAGCCGTTCATAATCTGAGATTTATTAAACTTCTGAAATCCTAGAGTGAGCAAGGAATCCAGTTCTTTTTTATGTTTCAGATGGGCATCATTCAGACATTCATAAATAGTTGAAGAAAAGTCGGAAAAGTTTTCATAATATTTACCATATAAACATTTCTTTTTGACAAATTTCCACAGGCTTTCAATTAAATTTAGATTAGGCAATAAGACGGCAGATAGAGTAATTCTATTGACAAAGAAAGAGCCAATTATTCAACAATTTTACATTTTTGATAGCGGGCATTATCTAATACTAGAGTGATTTGAGGAAAAAATGCAAGTTATAGCCGTGCAAAGTATAGCTCAAGAGAGCATAGGCTATGATCGCAATCACAATATTAACATCAAATATGTTTGCTCCACCAGATGAAGCAGGGCTAATGAATAAGGTGGAAAATGGCTCAATGAAAGGTGCAGATAGATGATTAATCAACTGAGCAAATTGATTTTGTGGGTTCGCACCAAACAAACGCAGCAAGAACCTCATTACCAGTGGTATTTGCACTATTCCTGCCAGCCCGAAAATGCTATTAATTATCCAATTTAAGGTATTACTTCGTCTGGCAGATCGCAGGCGTTTCTCTTCTTGATCAAGTCGAAAAGCCTCTTCATCATGTAGCAGTTCTCGTCGCCGCTCAAGATTGGTTTCATCATCCCGATCGTGATTCATTCTTAGACCTCAGAGTCAATATTTTTCTGATTTAAATAAATTCTCCAATCAGTGGCGGGTACAAGCCACCACTGATTGTTCCCTCCGACCTACTCCCTTTCAACTTCTGCCTCCTTTTTAGGATTGCTATCCCTTAACTCTATTGATCGAGAGAAAACGGGCTTGCGAGTTTTCAAGTTAAAGCGGAATCCTTGAGGTAAGATGTGCAACCTGACTCCACACACTGCCATCGCTTCATCTTTGAGCAGTTCGTCTAAATTATCATAAGTTGCTTCTGATTCATCGACAACTGTTATAGCCCCACGCCCCAGCACTTTAAATTCGTCACCGTCCACAACTACTGCTGTATCTTCGTCAATGCCAAAGCCTAAGTTAGCTGGCTGCTGTAAGAGAGCGGAAATCAGGCGACCTAGCCGTCCGCGCTGGGCAAAATGCTGATCGATCACCACTGAGTGCAGAAATCCCATTCCCGGACCCATCTCTATGGCATCCATGCGTGCGTTGGTTTCGGAGTCTCCTTCAATAATCATCAGATCGGGCATTATGGCAGCACCGGCACTTGTCCCACCTACCACCATTCCCTCCCGATTGCGTTGGTGAAGTAAGGCATCTAGCTGAGTTCCCTTGATGTGTTCAATGATTAGGGCTTGATCTCCCCCGGTAAAAAACGCTCCTGTGGCTTCCTCAATGATTTTCAGGTTTTCTGGATCGTCGGCATCTTCCCTGTGAATGGTATCGAGGACACGCACATCCTCGACACCGAGTCGCTCAAACACTCGGGTATAGGTTTCTCCAGCCGAACGAGGCTCACTTGTTGCCGCCGTTAACACGGCAATTTTAGCTTTAGTCCCGCCAGCACAGCGAACAAACTCTCGCAAGATTTGACAATCTCCTTCTTTGTCTTCTGCTCCACCAATGATGATTAATTGCCCGCGCTCTTTTGTGGATTCCATACAAAAACTCCTTGAATAACTAAACAGCACAACAACATAAAATTAAATTATGATCGTTCACACCTCCCCTACCCAATACCGTTCGGTTGAGCAAAGCAGCCCCCACCCCCCTCAGTCCCCACCCCTCTCTTATCTCCCCTTTCAGGGGAGACGATAGAATTACCCCTTAAGGGGGATTTAGGGGGTGGGATTGACATCCTCACCGCCCTAAAAGGGACGGTGATTCCTAGACCTCACGATCTAGGTTTCTGCTTCTTAGCAGTTGCCTTCACAGACTCACTCTGTTCGGGTCTGACACTCGCGACCCAGACTGATACCGCAAGCCCTGCGGCCAAAATGTTTTTACTGGCGTTAACATCCCTTTCATGGCAAGTTCCACATTCAGGACACTCCCATTCTCGGACACTTAACGGCATTTTCTCAACGATATGCCCACAATTATTGCACCGTTTTGAACTAGGAAACCATCTATAGCGTTTCTCGCATCTGTGCGGCACAGTTAAACCTTTACTGATTAAGCTGTTCAGGCTCGGGAATGTACCTCGTGTGAATCAGAAATGCTATATCTATTTCCCGATAGTTTCTCCCATACCAACGGCATTTATAGGCTCATTGTCGAGTGATTTCTCCCCAACTAACATCTGATATAGCTTGAGCTAGTTTCGGGTTTTTTACAGGGTGAGAGCATCTCAAACGCTATTGACAATTGGCCAATTTTGTCATCCGCGTGGGCATTTCAAGTGATACCACTCAATCAGAATAGTTACGAAATCGACCAAATGGGTCGATTTTTGCTTAACAATTGAGATGGCAAATTCTCCTCAAATATGCCTGAATCGTGGGCAAGCAACTCACATAAAGTTCATTTTGTCAAGGATTGTTAAGATGCGCTTACCTTGGGGTTTTTTACCAGGTTTTTTACCGCTAAATTCTCAACTACAATCGTTTGGTTTTCACGAACTAATTGAGTGGTTAGCTTATGTAAATGGTCTTTTCTGCCATCGGTGATTCGAGCCTGAATCTTAGCTACTTTGATTCTTGCTTTTTCCCGATTTTTTGACCCTTTCTGTGTTCGAGAATGAACAATTACCGTCGCCTCATGAACAAGTTGTAGACAACGCCAATCAGCACCAAAACCAAAAGCAGGTGGATTAAGCCGCCGCCAATGTTAATGGAGAATCCTAACACCCAGAGGATGAAAAGTATAACAACGGCAGTCCAAACGAGATCGAACATATTTCCCTCCTTGATTTAGAGAAAAGTAATGAAAATTCAGTCACCGATCCTTAATTGAGTATATCTTGAACCGTATCTTTTACGTCTTCTACTGCATTGCGAACTTGGCTTTCGACTTGTTTAGCTTTTCCAGCAACTTGATCTTGGCGGTTGCCAGTAGCTTTACCTATCGCTTCTTGAGCTTTGCCTTCAATGTTCTTTGTGACTGCTTTTGCCCTCCCTTTTAACTTCATCTGGTCTTTTATATCTTCTGCTGCGTTACGAGCCTGACTTTCGACTTGCTTGGCTTTTCCCATCATCTGATCTTTGGGATCGCCTGTCATGTTGCCAATCGCTTCTTGAGCTTTGCCTTCAATATTTTTCGTAACTGCCTTGGCTCGATTCATGCTTGCGATTTGAGTCTGCGATTGGGTGGGTAAAGTTGCAGCCCAACTATTTGTAGTTCCAAAATCAAAAGCTATAGTAATTGCCAGCATTATAGTTAAAATAATGGTGACAAAAAAGCGACGAATCTGTTGAAGTGACATCATTTTAACTCCCCAAAAGAATTTGATGAATCGATGATACATGGATGATGAACAACTACTGTCTAGATCCTTTCGAGAAAGATTTTTCTAGTCTTTGACGGCGTAAGTTTACCGAGGGAGAGATCTTCGACTTCTTTGAGAAGCTAGATATCTGGTAATATTGGGTTTATTTACGCCGCCTTGTCCTAGTGTTTCACCTGTCTCGAAAGAAACCATTTTTTGAGGAAGAGTTCCGATGAAAGCCTGGTTTCAATCATTTGTCTGAATGGCGGTTGCTGTGACAAACGACCTACTAATCAATGATTTTTTTGACTTCATCTTTCACATCTTCGATAGTGTGACGAACTTTTGCCTCTGCCTGTTTTTCCTTGCCCTCTGCCTGAGCTTTGGGATCGCCAGTCAGATCTCCTACTGCTTCTTGAACTTTACCTTCGATATTTTTGGCGGTTGCCTCGGTTCTATCTTTTAAGCTCATGATGCTCTCCTTATTGAATTTGTTGGATTTGAGAACTGCTTACCTAAGTTGAGCTAACAATTCTGCTTCTGGTATTACTGTAACGGGTGGTTGTTTGATTTACTGTATGAATTGATTGAGTCTGTATGAATTGCTTGAATACGACACAAAATGTAACGATACCGTTTCTGCAAGCATAGAACTTACGCATTGACAAAAAGGCTTAAATGTGGGTGGTATAATTTTGTTAGTCTTAGATACAATTTCTCTCTCGACTCTTGACAAAACCCTCTCCGATTTGATTTCCTGACAGAAGGGCATCTCTTATAACAGAACAACTGATGAGAAACATTACGAAGCCAACAACTGCTCAATGTAATCTGGCTATTTACACCCTATTTTTGCTCGGCGAACCTAAATATATAAGCTGTGTTCGTTTGGCTCAAATTCTGGGCAATTTATCTCATGACAGTGTCAATCGTTTCTTGTGGCGAGAGAACTATACACCCAAGGATTTGTTGGATGAAGTGGCTCCTCAAATCGAACTTGAAGGAGGAACAATCAGTACAGACGATATGGTAATTGACAAGCCTTATAGTCACCCAGCTAAAGCTGAGTTAATCGATTACTTTTACTGGTGGTAAACACAAAAAAGTAGTCAAAGGTATTAACGTAGTTACCTGATATTATACCGATTGTAAAGGAAGGTCAGTTCCCGTTAATTATTGAATCGTTAATAAACAGGAGGGTCAGACAAAACATGAATATTTCTTAGAAATGTTGGACGAAGTAAAAGCTTGGGGATTGAAACCAGAGACAGTCACAGGAGATAGTTGGTATGCTGCCAAAGAAACCATGAATACTCTTAAAGACAAGGGCTTTCGGGGTTTGTTTGCTCCTCATCGAAAATTTGGGTCTGAAACCCCGCCGTTTTACGGCGGCTTTACTGTTAAATATTAGCACATTTACGAAATATATGCTAAAATGTGAGGTATGGAAAAAGCCTATTCTTACCGATTTTACCCGACACCAGAACAAGAGTCGCTATTGCGGCGCACATTGGGCTGTGTAAGATTAGTTTACAACAAAGCTCTCCACGAACGAACACAAGCTTGGCATGAAAGACAAGAAAGAGTAGGATATGCTCAAACTTCTTCAATGCTAACCGATTGGAAAAAGCAAGAAGAATTAGACTTTCTCAATGAGGTAAGCTGTGTACCTTTACAACAAGGGTTAAGACATTTACAAACAGCTTTTACCAATTTCTTTGCTGGTCGGACTAAGTATCCTAACTTTAAGAAAAAACATCAGGGAGCAAGTGCCGAATTTACCAAGTCTGCTTTTAAATTTAAAGACAGACAAATCTATTTAGCTAAATGCACAGAACCTTTACCTATTCGATGGTCAAGACAAATACCAGAAAGCTGTGACCCAAGTACAGTAACAGTCAGGCTACATCCATCAGGACGCTGGCATATTTCAATAAGATTTGATGACCCAACGATTAAGCCTTTACCAGTAACAGATAAAGCCATTGGAATTGACTTAGGAATTAGTAGCCTTGTGATTACCAGCGACGGCGATAAAGTATCTAATCCTAAGCATTTTAACAAGCATTATCGGAGACTGCGAAAGGCACAAAAAAATCTTTCTAGAAAACAGAAAGGGTCAAAAAATCGGGAAAAAGCAAGAATCAAAGTAGCCAGAATTCACGCTCAAATCACCGATAGCAGAAAAGACCATTTACATAAGCTAACCACTCAATTAGTCCGTGAAAACCAAACGATTGTGGTTGAGAACTTAGCTGTCAAGAATATGGTCAAAAACCCCAAGTTATCTCAGGCAATATCTGACGTTAGTTGGGGAGAAATCACTCGACAATTAGCCTATAAATGCCGTTGGTACGGAAGAAATTACATCGAAATAGATAGATGGTTTCCTAGCTCTAAAAGGTGTAGTAATTGCGGGTATATTGCTGAAAAAATGCCGTTAAATGTTCGAGAGTGGGATTGTCCAGACTGTGGGACACACCATGACCGAGATATTAACGCTAGTAAAAATATTTTGGCCGCAGGGCTTGCGGTGTCAGTCTGTAGAGCGACCTGATGACCAGAACAGAGTAAATCTGTTAAGGCAGGTGCGGAACCCCGCAAGGGAAAGAAGCAGAAACCTAAATCGTGAGGTTTGGGAATCGCCGTCCGTTTTACGGCGGCGAGGATGTCAAGTGAATCGGTTAGTCTCGGTTGAACTAGGAACTAAATAGGGTTGGCGGCAAAAAGTTTGTTGGTGGGGTTAGGAGTCGGTCGCCGGTGGTCAGTAGCCGGTCGTTTCAGGCTTTGTTGCCCTCTTTTTTGTACCAGTTTATGTACTAAAAAAAGGATAATGCAAGGTTTTTGAAGGTCTTAATCCTATATTCGCAGCATGAACATCGGATTTTAACAGGTCAAAAGCCTTATTTTAAAAGGGTTTTACCATTATTCAGCAAGCCCTAATTAGGGTTTGCTGAATAATGGTAAAAACCTTACAGGAAAGGGCTTTTAGCTTGATTGAGAGCTTCCCAAATGCACTTAAATCTGCTAGAATCTCTTAAAACCCTTGCATCACCCTTGCATCACC
>Ga0315908_10000339_pt1 | contig 37677 bp, 15 predicted proteins | sample LakEriMetagenome_12_FD_203520 | JGI IMG/M metagenome (GOLD analysis project Ga0315908, IMG submission 203520) | Freshwater fungal communities from buoy surface, Lake Erie, Ohio, United States - Buoy 4 MA124 | ecosystem: Environmental > Aquatic > Freshwater > Lake > Lake biofilm | place: USA...
TTAAATTACTCTGAGACTTATATTTGTTCATAGTTATATATAATATTGTTGTATATATAATATTGTTGTATATACTATTAAAATAAAATATAAATATAATATTTAAATATAAAATAATAAATATAAAATAATATTAACAAATAGTAGAAATGAAAAATAAAAAATATAAAATGTGATAATAATTGATAAGCATGATATCAAAAAAGGTCCTATTAATATTAATTAATATTAGTGCGCAACTCTAAAGATTGCTAAATGGGATACCAATCAATAGAATTGATGGCTATAAGTGACTTAATATGTGCTTCAACAGTATTACAATAATTAATACTCTTATTGATAAGATAAATATTAAAGGCTAGATAATTATAGACATTATGATTTATGTAAATATGTTCAATCCATCCCCTACCCTCCTAATCAAATCTCTTGCGATTTATCCCACATATGTAGCACTGATTTGTCACTAAATAATCTTTCTCCTCTTGTTTCTCTCGAAGATTAGCAAATGCATCTATTATTATTCCAAATATTATCTGAAGGATAAATTAATTTATTATTATAAAAAAAAGCAGTTCATAAACAATATATTAGTAGAAATACTTTTCTTCTATCTTTTAAGGCACCAACACTCCTATTAATAATACACCATAAACATTTAAAATATTACATTATTTTATATAATATATTATTAAATTATTAACAAATTATTATATTATTAATATATTTTAATTAAATAAATATTTAATACCTCCAACTCCTTCTCCTTTTCTAAATCCATAATTGAGTATACTTGTAAATGCCAACATAAGATTTTAACTATATATAGAAAGTTCTTCAGTCTGTTTAAACTTATCATTAAAATAATAAAAAGCAATAACAGAAAACCAAAAAACAATAATGAGTAAAGTATAGAAAGTCTTAATAAAGAAGACAAGATTTTCATAGAAACCCTTAAAGAGATTATTAAGATAAGGATTATTCTTGATGATATCAAATATGAGTAATGAGAATAAGAAAGGTCTAGAGATTGAAAAGACAGATAGAAGAATAAGAAGAATCATATAAAAATTGTCAAAATCAGCAAATAGTTATAATAACAATCCAATTTTGGTGAACTCATATCGGAAAATCTTTTTGTTTAACCAATTATGTAACCAGTTTCGAATCAGATAATATAAACCCAATTAATAACCACAATCTTTTTTCATTCTCTCTATCTTCCTTTCTTGATTTTCATATGTATTGTTTTCTCTGTAGATTATCAGAGGGTATCTTTGCATCACACTCACTATCAAGTTAATTCCTAGTATCACTATTGTTATTATTACTATTATTCTAAGATCATCACTCTTATCCAGTACTATTATATTCTCATTCTAGTATCTAATACCATTTACACATTAATTTATTATTATATTGTCGTATTATAATATATTACCTGTATCCAATTAGAATTAAGATGTTCCCATAAATTATTAAGAATGATTATATCAGTCTAAATATCTTTGCTTATGAAGATAATATATATAATCCAAATCTATTATTGAGTTACTTAGAGTGAATCATAAGTTTCTCAAATAAATTTATAAAATATTACCTAATAAAGTTGAATCTTCTTACTAAACTCTTCTATCCTTTCTTCATCAGAATTCCTAGAAATATTATATTTAATATCTTGAATAATAAACTCATTAAGGTAATCCATTAAAAATGGTTTCTGAAAATAAACCTTCACAATATTTTAGTCCTAATCGATGACTTCAACCAAGCCAACATATTTCTTATAGAAAGTCAAACATTTCAATTTCTTATTATACTTATCATACATACTAATTTCTTAAGAGTCATTTTCACTTAACAAATGTTCTGATTATAGTTTCAAATGGGCTATCCTATCTAAACTCTATTGAACTATTTCAATATCAAAATTTAACTAAATTATCTTCTGATTATGCTTAAAGTTGTTTGAAAAAACTAATAATAAAATATATATTCCAAAACCTGTTTCAATATTCTTCTTTTTTATTTCTTCATCCTCTTCACTTCTTTCATACTTTTTATAAATGTAAATCATTATCTTCAACAATAAATTTAAATCCAATTCAGTAAATACAGCTTCTAAATAATTATCATTTTTGAAATCACCTTTAAAAATTTAATTCAGAAATGAAATACAACATGAAATATCATAATGAATATATTTATGATTAATTTTATCTAATTTGATATATTGCATTAGAATGTTTTCATTAATAAACTTCAACAAAAGTCTATCTTTCCTCAATTAATCAATATTGTTTAAATTATTGCCATTGCAAAATTCTTCTAAAGCGTAAAAACATTATTGCCTTAGAAAATGGATTTTCTATAAAGTCTTATTCTGTTGAATTACATCATTCTAATAATGCTTACTAATCTCCATTATCAAATTATTATTTGTCTTTTAAAGCAAATGACTTAATAAATAAATTATATTCACACATGTTTGTTTCTCATCATCCTCATCTATCTCTTAAGATCTTAAAAATTCTTGAAATTTTTTACAGTTTACAGAACATAGAAGTTGAATTAATTCTAATGTTATCAACAATGAATTCATATTCTCTAAGCTTATATCCTTTTTCAAATTTATTCTTAAAATATAATTCAATGTTTCAAAAAATTAAACACGAACTCTTTTATCTTCTTTCATTATTTTGTATATTTAATTTTGAGTATTTTTATTATTTGTGTATAACATTCTAATTAAAAATTAAATTATTTCTTCAGCTTATAACATATTAGACCGTTTAATGGATTTAAAAGCGAATTCTAAACATCCATTTTTTATTATTGTGTTCTGGATATCTTAATATTGTTATATTTACTATTTCTATTAATTATTCATTACTAAATGTTTATTTTCAAACTCAATATAAAACTAAAAGAAATCAATTAAATTCATTTTTAACTCTTTCTATATTTTCTCTTTTTTTAAGGTTTCTTACTTTTAATTTTATTTATTGCTTTTTTTCTTTTAACTTTATTGATTATTTAATTCTTTTAAAAAATGAGGTAACTATAAGTCAAGCAATTAAGATAAAATTTGAATAAAAAATAAGTTATATTTTTTGCTTTTTTAATAAATTAATAATAAATTATTAATTTACATGTCAATAATATCAATTGATTCAGCTTTTAAATTATTTTCAAAAAATATGAAGATGATTTGTTAAATAAAATATATTTTAAAATCATTGTAAAAATGAATTTACAAAAAAGAGAGAAAGTTTATATAATTATTATCAACACTATATTTGTGAATGTTGATATTTTTTCTAGTTTTTTCATCATAAATATAAGGAATATCATACACAAAATTGAAATACTAATATATATTAGATAATTCCAGTTTATTTTCATTGTTTGTAATCAACTTTTCAAATTCCTATTTGGAAGAATAATAATAACTATCTTAAATAATCAAAGAATAAATTTCGGCTGTTTCAAGAGTATAATTTTAAGGATTAGAAATTAAATTTTTGATAAATAATATTATAGTCCTTGTAAAATATTCTGTTTCAAAGAAAATTAAATTCTAAATTTGAATCAAATACATCCAATCATGAATAGTAATTCTATACAATAGACTAACATATCTTACAAGATTACCTATATTATACTTTTCATTATCAATATCATTATTATTATTGTTATTATTATTATTATTATTATTATTATTATTATTATTATTATTATTATTATTATTATTATTTTAACTTTGATTAGATAATTATGAGTTGTTAGGATCAGTAAGTATATTATTTTTATTATAATGATTATCTTTATCAAGTTGAACATCATGAAACTAAGTAATGACTTGATTATGCTTGATCTAAATAGCTTTTTTCAATAGATCAATTTAATGATCTTAATTAGTTTTAAGAATAGCATTTTGTAGCCAGAAATAATAATGTCGAATTAGAGGTTAAATAGAACTAGATAGAGATTAAAGATATTAAAGGATAAGTTTCAATTATTAGTTAATTTGACTCTGCAGAAAAATAAACTTCTATTAGAAGGAGTTGGTTGTTGAGTAGACTTGAAGGAATAAATGAACCTCAATAATGAAATTGAGGATACCAAAGTGATCACTATAAATATAAAGCCAATACTCATCAATATCCTCCAAAACTTTCCTATCCTCTTTAAATAAAGTCTTCTCTTAAGCAGTCCCATGGTCTTCTCTGTTCATCTCTTAAATCACAATTTGTTCAGAGTCTATCTTCTTTTATAAATCCTATCGAATCTCAATTTTGTCTCTTAATATTACTCCATACTTATATTTCTCAAAAATACTTAGCTCTATAAGAAGTCGACCCAGAATTTGCTCAATGTCCTTTAATTCTACATATTGAAACTAATTGTTCTTCAGATCTATTAGACCTATTATCAAATTCAGAATACTTCTCTTTGTTAAGAATAGTTCATCTTCACTCATTAATATTTCTAGCAATTCATCCAAAATAAAACACTTCTGTAACTACACTCTTGCTAATATATTTATTTTGCTTATTTCAGCTAATAAATCAATTTTGCTTAATATTTACTAATTCTAATTATCCTTCTCTCTGCTTATTCTAATAAACTCTTTAATCCGAATCGGCAGCTTTAAGTCTCTCTTAGATCCTTTTAATATTCCTATCAAAATTAAATTCGTAAATTAATCCTGGTCAGTCTTGTTATTTCTTCTTACTTCAATATTCAACAGAATATATTTTCTTATAATCTAAATTATTTGATATTATTTTTGTAAATTATTCTCTTTCTTTATATATTCATCTATTAGTATTTATACATGTTCGATGCTTTCGCTATTTTATAAAATGTATTCCACAAGTTCTTACACATTTACTTCTAATTCTATTATCATTTTCAAACTTCCAATCAATTCTTCTTAGTTTTTCTTATTATTTTTACAAAAATTTATTAAATATTTAACACATTCTACTTAAAAACTCTTCTCATTTATTAATTTAATCACTGTTTTATGAATCATCAAATTTTTATTGAGGTCTTAAATATATTTTAAACCGTTTGAATAGTTTTTAGATTCATCTTTGAAAATGGAGATTAATTATTAAATATACTTTTTGATTTTATTATATATTTTTTGATTGTTTTCTCCTTTAATTTCAATAAAATTTTCATTTTTAATAAGTTTTTAATTAATTCTAATAAGATCTTGATAAACCTAGATTTCATCTTGAGTTTCCATGAAGATAATATAATGAAGTTGATTATAAACAGTTTATAAATGATTAAGAAAGAGAAGGAAGAATTCAAGAATGAAATCTTAATCCTATATTTTTTGAACTGTGATTTTGTAGAAGATATTAATATTGTAGATATTAGAATTGAAATAATCTGCATAAAAAGTGAGAATTTAATAATTAGAGATTGCAGAAGAAGAGACTTCTCCAAAAAAGTAAATATTATCCCAATAATACTAAGTCATGGTGTTTAAATACTGTTGATCTTTAAAGTGCATAATATCTTTCTAAAGATTTAATAGCTCATCTTGCATTAGGTCAAACTTATTCTTTTTCTCAAACCCAGTAGATTAATAAATGAGATCCGAATGCTTATCAAAGAATCTAATGAAATCATGATTCATTTTTGCATTTATCTTATCATTAAGAATCAATTTATTAAGTCCTACTAATATGGAAGTAACTCCCTACTCAATAAGCCATACTTTAGAACCAATTAATTTATTCCTGACAAGAATCCTAGTCACTATTATAATTTGCAGATAAAAGATAATCATTTCATGAATATCATCCTTCTTCTTCTTTACTAACACTCCTCCCCAGAAATCTTCTACAATGAAATCTATCAATATCTTTTACACTTCTTACTGGTCCTTCATTAAATCATTCTCTTTCAACTCATTCTTTTCATCCTCCTCTGTATCTCCATCTACATTCGCTATACTCTAACTAAAACAATAATATCAAGTTTCATTTATATATTTTTTTGCGTCTGAGTCACTACTCTTGCTCATCAGTTCATTCAAGTACATGTTCTTAAATATTTCCAGAGCTATGCATCTTAAATTATAGTTATTTTTTTTATCTATTATTATTTACAATAGGAAATCCTTCCTCAATTATAAATTATTTTCCACTAGTTATATTACCTCTATTTTATTTTAATTATGTGTCAAATTGGCGATCATTTTAAAAACACTTATAACATAATTTTACAAAGAAATAACAAAAGGATCTTTGTAGATTTTGAACAACATTTTAATAGGAAGATATACATAATGATTATCTTATGAAAAAGTAGAGTACATCTATTGATAAGCAGAGTTAGATTGTACTAAAATGTTTTAGAAGTATATAAGTAGTTAATTTAAGTTAGGATTGATTTCCAGATAACCTTAAGTGTCATCATTGGTAAATAATTTGATGAAGAGGATATGATCATGTTTATGAAATTACACGAAGAACTATTTCAAACTCAGAATACATTTGAAAATAGTATTATGATAAAAGATATTATATTTTATACTCTATGCTATTATTAACAATAGATTCCTTTGTTAATTGTAATTATTTAAAGTTGAGTGATCTATTAGTCCTGTCATTTTATTGAATTGTTCTAACAATAGTGAAGCTTACTAATCATCTTTCCTAAGCCAGCAACTATTGCTTATTGCTTCTAATGCTAATTCTAATTCACCCAAATTTAAGTCTAATCCCAAATATGTCAAATAATGTATAGAGTTCTCAATATGATCCGATATCAAGTAAAAATATAGTTCATGGAGTTTCTCCTTAATCCCTTAATTAGAGTAATTAAAAATGAGCCAATCAATATCATGGAGTATCTAATTATCATAAAATATCTATTAAATAAATTGCTTGTCATTAGCTTTGATTACATTCGTCATAGACTCTTCAATCCATCTTTTTAATTCTGATAAACCTCCCTTCTCTTTCTTCTTAACCTTCTTCATAAGGATCTTAAACTCACTAATCCATAAACATATCTCCTCCTACGCCTTCTTAGGCATCTTAAACTTCATCATCATTTCTTATTAATTACTCTTCTTACCAATTTCAGCCATATTCTATTTACATTTAAATATCTAATTATTAGTATCCCATATATAAATAGGCTCATTATACTTAATATAATCTTAATTTTCGGCATTTAGATATTTGATCTTTACTCCAAAATAAACAGTTTCAAGATTGAGATAAGAGTTAAGTGTAAAATTATTATCAAATGATTAAAGAAACCTATTAGTAATAAGATGTCTGAATCTAAAGAGATGAGAGTCTAAGAAATAATGATGTTAGTTAATAAGAATATGAGGAGAATGAAAATGAAGTGGATTAGAATGTAACAATGGTTGTACTTCAAAGAGTTAGTTGATACTGGGTTCAGATTGGAAAAACACTTAAGACTTGTTGAAGCAAGTTAGATACTTCTAACTATACATATGTTAAATAGTAACTATGTCATAAGGCTTTAAATTTTCATGTTATATCTCCTCATTATATTTCAGATAGATATTCACCACGAAACTCACTTCTTCATTAATAGAACAAAACATGTCCAATTCCCTGTCTACTCCTTCTTCCTTATTAAAACTTAGATACTAAGCACCTCCAAATTCTATATGTTCTTAATATATAACAACTTTACTCCCTGTTTCAATATTTTACTTACGTTTCTCTATGTCTATATTCACTAATTTTATCTTCCATCGTCCATTTTCTTTCCTCTCCTATTATAATTTGCACATGCAACTACCTCTTTCTCTCCCTCTTAATTCATTGTTTAGACATAAATATTGTTATAAAACATAATGTTTCAAATAAATCTCTTCTTATTCCATTATTATCTTGCTTTCTTCTACTTTCTCTATCTTTTCTATCACAAATAATGAATATTTAAAATATTTCTCTTTATTTATCTTCTATTAAATATCTCCTGTTATTAACTTTATATTTTCACTCTATTTACATGCTATTAAACCTTTTTTTATAAAATTCTTATTAACTATTCCATTTATAAATATAATGTCTCCATCTTACAAATAATATGAATGTTAATCATTCTCATTATGAACATCATTTTCATGTTTCATGAGATATAATTTTAATTTTATGAATTGTAATATTATTATTTTATTATATAATTAAATGAAAATAATTATCAAAACAAGTAATAATCTCCAAACCTGAGTTCAGAGTATAAATTAAATCCTTAAATATTCTTATTAGGACTTTAGTGACAGTAAATTCCCTAAGATTTTATTGAATAAACATCATAATTTTATCTTTTTAATGTTTATTTAAGCTTGTGATTGAATTTAAATTTATGTTTTTGTATTTAATTATCCTAATTATAATAAATTAATGGCATATTGAGATTGCACAGAAAATCATAAGAAGTAAAAAGTAAATCCAAAAGAATGGATGAATTTTTTTGTGTTTGGAATCTAAACATAACAACTCTTTACATAATTTGATAATTATTAATGAGTTCTTGACTAACTAATTCTCCGTTCTCATCCTCATAATAAACTCCCATCTATTATTGAAAACCTGCTTCCTTTATTTGCATTTCTTTATAAAGGCTTCTGTGCCATTCTTCCTTATTTTCTTATCTTTCAAATTATTTTAAGTATTATCTACGAATCACTGAATCTTCCTTTTCCAATTCACAGTTCAAAGATTTGTTATGGTAATCTTGTGCAATTTTTAGTTCTTGCATTTAATAATAGCAAAAACCGATTTAATCATAAATATAACATTCTATGTCTTTGTTTTTAATCACGAAACTCAATTGAAGAGCTCATAGATAAACTTCCAAGCATCTTTAATGTTATTTTAGTCTTAAACAACATTATGCTAATCCCATGTAAGAAATTATTCTGTAGTTTATGTTATCTTTCAATTCACTTACTTATTTCTATTTTATTTTATCATTTATTTTTTTACCAATGATAGAAATGTGAATATACTATTTTATATATCACCTGTATTTAATCTTATTGATCCTATCTTTTTAATTAATTTCAAAACATTCTTTATATTATTTTATTAAATTTAAACAAATAATTATTCTATTAAATATTTTAGATTGTTTTATATTTTAAGGATTTTACATTTTGTATTAAGTTTTTCTTTTATGTTTTACTCTATTATCTATAATTGAAACTATTCATCTTTTAATGATTAATTTATTTCTTAAATTATTTAATAAATTTACAATTATTTGATGCATTTTATCATAAAATATTAATTTTTTTTAAACTTTATTATTTTTATAAAGGATTTAAAATTTTAAATTATATTTATTATTTTTAAATTAATTAACTATTTTAATTTATATTTAAATGATCAAAATTTCTTTTTTCTTTTTTCAAAATAAAACTTTATTTTTAAAATTTTTATTAAGAAAGTAATAGCTCTTTTTTTAATTTGATGTTATTTTTTGTTAATTGAATTTATTAATTTATGTAATTTAATTCTTCTTTCTCTTAATCTTCATCTTATTCTGTTCTAAACTTATAATTTCAAAAAGATTAATGGTATTTTTTATCGTCACTTTTATGATGAAATGAGTTTTTAATTCAATTTTGATTTAAAAACATTATTATAATTATTATTTATAAAATAAAAAATAAATGAAATAATTGATATTGAAATTATTATTCTCAATTATAACAATATAAAAAGTGTTATCGTTTCAATAGATGTTTGTTTATTTGAAAAAAAACTTATATTTTTTGGATTTAATTGATGTAAATAGAACTCATTTTAAATAATTTTATAAAGATGATGATGGAAATTAAAGAGAAATAAATATTTTATAATCTTATTTTTATGAATATCATAATAATCAATAAAAAGATAGAACTTATATAAAAATAATTGAAAATCATCAAAACAAATCCACTAATATCTAATTTTGTTTCAAATAATCATTAAATATGACAGATATTAATTTTATTTTAGAGAAATAATTAATAGATTAGAAATTTATTTAATTTTTTAATGAGAGAGCTTATGAATTTACTTGTTCAACTTTTAACAATCAATATCAATGTAAAGGAATCAATTTATGTCATTATACAAAATATTATCTAAAATTCAAATAAACAATCGATAATTTTATAAATGAATAACTAAAATCACAATCATAACAGCATGATTTGATTTAAAAATTTAATTTAATATAAGAAGCAGATATTTAATCATCATTTTAATCTAAAATTATAAGGAATAATGAATTAATAATGAATAGTTAACTAAATTATGAATATGATCAATAATAAAAATAAGGATTGTATTTATTAGAAATGAATTAATAATTATAGTATTTGACTTAAATAAAAGAATATGATTAGAATAAATAATTAGTATACGATTATAAATTTGCAAAAGAAGATAATGATATAATTAGAAACTAAAATATAGAGAGAAATAAATAATATGAAGCATTATTTTAAAAAAGAATAATAGGTAAAGGATTACATAGATAAAGTAAAATTTGGATAGATTTATAGTTAAAAGGGACAGATATTGAAAATAGATAATGTGAGTTAATATTAGTAGATTATTTGGATTACGACTAATATGTAGATATAGAAGAATTAAACATGATAAAAGAATTCTCTTATTCAGTGAATAAAGTGATAGACATAGAAAAGCCAAGTGTAGTATCAACTCAACATTATCTATAAATAGGTCTGAAAGTTAATCCTATTTCAAATTCCGTACATTTTCATTTCAAATATCCTCTTCACTTCAGGTATAGAAATCCTGTTTATAATCAATTATACAAATAGAGTTTTATTAATATTCAGCCTAAAATATTTGCTCATTGTTATTTGCAAAATTCAGAAGAAGAAATTGAATACCATAAATACATCAATTATAATTAACATCTAATTGATATTTCTAACTAATATAGAGTAAAAGTTTAATAATTTTAACAAAAGGATCTAAGATTTGAATCAACTGAAGAAATATCTTAAAAGTAACATTCTAATGATTATTATGATTCTATCAATTATCACAATGCTTTCATTGCTGTCCTTACTCCTGTTGGTTAACTAAATCATCTTTATTTTGTTTAGATTCTAACTCTTTTTATCACCATTTCCTCAGCACTTTATCTTATGCAATTTATTTATTAAAAGAAACCTATAGCTATTAAACTCAAAAAATCATGAAATATCTATTTATAATTTTTACAATTATCAAAATTATCATTAAATATATTATTCTCATTATTATTTTGTTAAATTATTATTTTTGATATGATATTTAATTAAATAGTTTAAATCAGCTTTTATATAATTCATTATTTCTTATATAATCTATTACTTTATTTGGTGTCAATCCATAAATTCCTAAATACTATTTTTACAATTGATTAATTTCTTGTGGCTTTTATGAACTGGCATTATTAAAAATTTATGATTAATCTGGTAAACATCCAATACTAGTGTTTTTAATTTATTGAGTTTATTAATTTCTAATATTATTATTATAATTATTATGATAAATAGAAATTATTCTATTTTTTAAATTAAAGCAGTCTGATGCTATAAAAGTAGTATACATAACTTAATAATTATCAAAATATTGAGAGTATTGAATTTGAGAATTTTTATCAAATGAAAAAATAAGGAAATGAAAGTGTGTTTTCATAAGTTGATAATTTTCCCAATTGGAAATATCATTAAGTAAAATTTCACTAATGACAAAGTAAATTTGAGCATATTTGTAAGTGTTTTTATAATGATTAATTAAGTCATAAGTATTGATACTTTCTTATTGATTAATTTCTATATCATCAATGAGAATGAGGTTTTCCCATTCCTTTTCTTTAAGGATAAACTCTTAATGAGCTAATTTAAGCATATTGAATCTATCTTAAGCTGCTGAAATTTCTGGTCGATCTTTCCTTTTCCCACAAGGAACCAATATCATTTTATCAACAAATTTATTATTTATTGCCTCTATTGCCATACTGAAATGTGAATAGCTTGGAGGATCGAATATACCTCCTAATATTCCTATTTTTTCTTATTTTTACATTCTTTTTTATTTTTTTTATTATTTATTCAATTATTTTATTTATAAACTTATCTATTCATACTTTACAATGATGAATTAATATTAGCATTTAATAAATTAATTTAGAATTATATCTTCTAGAAATAATATATATTTTTAATTATTATTATTAATAATAATATTTTATTGAAAAACATCTAATAAAACTAAAAACATGAAAAATCATATTTTTTTACAATATATTTTTAACATAACTGAGAAAGACTATCCTTATTGTACAGAAATAAGCGAGTATTTAGAATAGAAAAATTGAAATAAAATAGAACAAATAAACATTTTGACTTATAATGATGTATTATATTTACTTTCTTAAGAAAAAGTGAAGTTGGACTAAAATACTTAGATTTGATATTTGGATGAAAATACAAATTGTTTTATCAAAATTAATAAATAGTACTATGAAGAGATAGAATTCAAAAATATAAATACAAAAAATATTAACAATAATCACGCAAAAAATATCATAAAACTAAAATTATTGTTGATTTAAAATAATAACGAGACATATATATAGGACTAATTAGTTTAATTGAAAATGATTTCTGAGGAAATCAATAGACTAAATACCAAAGTGGATATTTTAAAGTAGGAAAACTCTCTTCAAAACTCTCTTATTTAATCCCAAATATTGAATAATAGCACTAATAATAATAATAATAATAATAATAACAATAATATCTTACAAGATAACACTTTAATTAATCACCCCCAATTGATCATAAATAAAAGTCAGAAGCAAGATATAATAGTAATAAAACAACCGATAATTCAAAACTAATAACAATAATAACTATAATAATAACAACAATAATAAAAATAATACTAACAAAAACAAGTATAAGAAAGCAGTAAAATGCAGCTAGTAGACATTCCTTAAATGTAAAAATTAACAAGTGTAAATTATTAAAGCAACCATTCGGACAGTCAATCAGTAGCATAAAAAAATTAGCTTCAGCAAATAAAGTATAAACAAGGTTCGTATATATACGATAGTAATAATAATAATAACAATATTAATAACAATATTAATAGCAATATTAATAATAATAATTATAACAGCAATCAAACATACTATAAATAATAACTGGATTTAGCAATTTTATGTTCTCATCCTTTGGTAAAGATAGATCGATTTGGGTAAACTTCTGCTTTAGAAGATCCTGTCGATTATGAGAGTGAAATTTATAATATCAAGAGGATGTTGCAAGATACTGAAAAGTAAATTTGCATAAAAAAAGATATCGCAACTGTAAAGAATCTTAATTATATTTTATCTTTGGAACCCAAAATACTTCATTTTATTTGTCATGGAGATTATAGTATTGAAAAGTAAAGGTTTTATCTCGCCTTTGAAAACTAGAATGGAGAGTTGTAAGAATTAGATAGTCAGACCATAGCCAACCTTATTTCTCAGAGAATGAATAACAATAATAACAAAAATAAAAATAATTATATCAATAAGGAAAATAATTAGAATAATAATTTAAGGTAGAGTATAGCGAAACTAACAAATAATGCTTCAGAAAATAATATAAAAATATCATAATGTTAATAGTAATAATAATAATAATAATAATAAATATACAGAAATGATATAGGTACAAGCAATAACTTTGAAGTAAAAGGATTAAGTTAATGCAGCAGCGTAATAAACACGAATAATAATAATAATAATAATAACAATAACAATAGTTTAGAACTAGTATTTGTGAATGCATGTCATAGTGAGGAAGTTGGACGAGTTTTTTTGGAAGCAGGAGTAAGAGCAGTAGTAGCAATTTAAAGTGAACTTAAAATAGAAGATAAAGCAGCTCAATCATTCTCAGAATGCATGTACAAAGAAGTATTGAATGGAGAGACAATAAGGAAGTCATTCGAATTAGCCATCATTTAAACCCAAGCATTAAGAGATACTTTAATATTTTCATGTTGTTGTGCTCATATGCATACTTCCAATTGTCAATGGTATCAATATGCATTAGATGAAGGTTATACTAAAGCTCATGAAAGGCATATTCCTAATTGCAATTGCAAAAGAGCCTATTAAAATATACATAATCTTAAGTTGTGTAAGTGGGCCAAGGATTTCATTCTTGACTTCATGGAAAATATGGACGACGACGATGATGATGATGATGATGATGAATAAGATGATCAATTAGATCATCATGAAGATCTAGATAATAATAATCTTAATGATCTTAATAATAACAATCATAAAACCAATAATATTAAAGATAATATTAATAATAATAATAATAATAATAAAAAAGTGGATTTAAAATAGAAACTGAACTTAAACAAAGATGAAGTATTTCTGTGCTGTTGCCATCCAAATCTGGAGCACAACGAATCACTAAAATTTAAACTAATGTTTAATAACTCAAATGAGACTGGAAACTTCACAATTTATAACAAATAAGAAATATATCCTGGTATATTATAAGACTTAACTCCTTATGAAATAGGTCAATCTAAATTTCCAGTGCATAAACTATATGGTCGAAACAGAGATATGTATAAGATGTTCCTGCATCTTAGTTAATTAAAAAACAGCAGATTAATCCAATTATCAGGAGAGTCAGGAATCGGCAAAACTACTCTAGCTAAATAAGTCGCCAATTATCTCTATGAAAGGAAGTATTTCCGAAAAAAAATATTTTATGAGAGTTTTAATAATATCACATCTATTACAACCTTTATAACCAAAATCAAGTTCGATGAAAATTGTTCATTGGAAAAATTATGTTAGTTTTATAAAAATGAAGAGGTATTGTATATTCTTGATGACTGTGATGTACTTATAGATCAAAACCAATAGAATCTTATATAGAAACTTAAATTCATAATAGATAATACTAGGAATGTTAAATTTATAATAATAACTAAGGAGAATAAGAAGTTATAATTGAATGAATGCAACATTTACATTTCTGCATTAAATAAAATAGATGCTGCAAAGATAATGATATAGTATGCAAAGGATATCCTTCAAAAAAAATATCTGGACTGTTATGAATTGTCTCATCATAATATTTTCGATCAATTCTAATTAAGTCCAGCACTAGTAATGGCAGTGTCTTAAAGATTAGAAGTCGTAAAAGATATTAACAAACTTTGCGATTAACTCATTCAAGACAAAATCAAAAACAAAAACCAATGTTCTTTCACTGAAGACTTGTAACTATAGTTCCAATAATAAATCAACCAAGACCAATCCATCATCTAATTTATCTCCCTTGTTTCTTAATTCGAGCAAGGTATTTCCGATTTTGATATCTATTTTCTCTCTAAATTCAAACTTTTCAATCTTTATTCTTCTCTTTTTAAAAACTAAGATCATAAATAATTACCTTATATCCTCTCAACTCTCAATTAGTAATTTACTGCTCTTAATTAAATATTTTAGTAAGATTAATCTGTATCTTAATATAAAATTCTAAATTATAAATTCACCGCTTAACCTTAAAAAATAATTACTTAAATATTGAAATCCAACTATGATCATATTTATTACAATAGTTTTTACACATATTTATAATATTTTGAACTCCTAACCAAAAACCTTTTGAATCTGATTAAAGAAAATGGAAGTTACTAACATCAGTTATTAGAATTAAGTGGAGTAAATAATGATGGAATTTGGAATAATTAATAATAACAAGAAGAAAAAGAAGATTTATAAAACTCTGTTTAAGACATAGAATTTGATTTAAGATTAAACATAAAAGACGATAATTTTCTTTAGGAAGCAAAATAATTAGTAAGTGAGTTAGAGCAGAATTTTTATAGATGTTTAAAATGGGACGACTTAGAAAACCTTTAACTAAAAGAGATAATAAAGGAAAGTGAACTAGAAAGCAAAATGCTAAAAATCTTGAATACTTTATGTATAAACATTCCCACAATTTTCAAAGTAGTAAATATGAAGGCATAAGCGGTAGAACTAGCAAAAAGAGGACAGTCTGCTCTGTATTTATACTCACAGAGGTTTCAGAATAACAAAAATCACAAACTCATTCTCATGATTCAGATTAAACTACATTTGTTCTTATTGGGATAATTCATTGATTAGGTTAATAATTAGATCTTTTAAGAGCAGCAGCATTACAACTATCAAATCATTTATGCTAATGTCATGCAGGAAATCGAGTTTCTATCCAATGAACTTAACTCCAATCTAGATAAGGCCGTTACTGATTATATCTATTTAGAATTAAATTACATTAAGTCTATCTTTCACATTAAATTGTACAAAATTAAAAATACTATCAATCTTAAAAATCTGTAATTTGAAATTAAATCTATTGAGGAAATCTAATAGAATCTTAAAGAAATTCACTAAATTATAATAGAAAATTAATGGTAAAATTCATTCCCTGTTTTTAATGTTAAATTATTAATCTTAGAACTTAAAATCTATAAAATTCATTCTGATTTTACTCATCCTAAATAAATTTATGAACAAATTATTTAAAGAGTAGATTTGGCAGATAAAAATATTTTTGATTTTAAATATAATTATTTAAAAATCAAATTATTAAAGCATACTGCAGAATTTATTTTTCAATCTAAAAATGAACATTTAATATAAGAAGCTAAAAACAAATATTGCGAAAAGGCAATAATTTTATGCAAATAAGTAATATATATTATTTTAATATTAATAAACTATTTATTAAATTATTATAAATAAAATTAAATTTATATAAATAATAAAATTAGTCAAAAAATAAAGCAAAAGAAACTTAATGCCAGCAATTATTATATAAAATTAATTAAGAAATAAAAAAATCCTAATAAAATTTAATTATATTTATGACAGCAGATCCTTTAATTTAAACAGCTTTTTCAGAAAAGAAATAAACATTAAAAAACAAAATAATAAAAAATAAGTATACAAAAATACAATTTTTTGAATAAAATATGCTGTAAGATTTAAAAAAGAAAAACTTAAATATTTGTGTTAAATTTGATGAACTTTCATTAGAAAGCTCAATATAATGTTTTAAATATGGTTGCAAAATTCTATGCCTATTTTTCTAAATAGAAAATGATAACATGTACTTTGAAACTCCTAATCACTTAGAAGTGGAAATAATTAGTGTCTCAAAATTTATGTAATAAATAGTAAGGAATCCTAATATAGAGATTTTAATATTATGTTGTTTTTAAGGTTAGAAACTAGCACAAATATTTCATCAAGAGAAACAGATTCCAATAGTTATTTACTTTGAGTTTAAAGTACAAGAGTATACCCAATTAAAAGAAAAATGGTAGCAAAGATCTTTACTTTTTTTATCAAACAATATTTATAATATTTGCATAGAAAGTTTTGTAATCAATTTCATCAACAATAATTTAGATTCTGAATCTATTCATGACTCTTTTCTTCATGCAAATGAATTTGTGCTTCAACAAATGAATGAAATCACTAATATTAAAAGTATGAATGATTTCAAACTATTTTTAGGTCAAGGACCATAAATATTACCACCCATTTAATCTGCAATTCATAATTAAGATTAATATCTTTCTAATCTTGACTTTTATTAGAGTGTTTCTGATATCAATGAAATTATCTAAAAAAATATTTTTTGTCAATAATAGTTGGAAAATGGAAGATTAAATGATATATCTGAAATTAAAGCACCTTGCAATAATATTCTAGGATCTAAGAATAATGAAAAAAAATATTAAAACGATCCAATATTTGGCAGAGAATTTGAAATATTTTAAATAATCTAAATACTTCGTAAAAAACAAAACATAAATTTATACGGAGTGAAAGGAATAGGGAAAGAATAAATCGGTAGATATATTGGACAAATATCTCATAACAGAAATCTATTTAAAGATGGTGTTTATTTTTTTGATCTTTCTAAATTGCTCAAAGTTTATAATAACAATCTAAAGGATTTGATGCAAAGGGAATTTGGAAACCAGTTTTTTTCTAAAGAAATCCATTATTATTTCAGAAATAAACAAATTTGTCTTATTTTTAACGATTTTGATTAACTCTTATAGCCAAATGTGAAATATTACGACCATATTTTTAGTAGTATTAATGAATGCAAAGTTCCTTATTTAGCAATCACAAATGATGAACTTAAAATACCAATTCAAAATAAAATAGGACTTAAATTTTAAAATGAAAAGCAAATGTATATAATAGCTGATTATTTTGTATAAATGAACTCTAAACTCAACTTTCCGATTAGTTTTGATAAAACCATTAATATTGTAAATTAAATGAAAGTCAAGTCTAAAAATAACAATAAAAAAATTCCTTAACTTAATGAAATTATTAAATATGTTAATAATTAGATTATTATTTAAAAGGAAAAAGATTAGTAAAATAAAAAGAGTAAACATTTTTTTTTAGATAAATAGTTTAAATCATAAAATTATAAACTTATTAAATAAGAATTAGGGAAGTATTCTCAATAAAACAGTTAATAGGTAAAAGAATTTGATTCAGATTATAGTTCAATTTAAAAAATAAGAGAAAAAAAAATATAGTAGAGAAAAACTGATAAATCCAAAAAATCTTCTTATGATTATTCAAACAATCCTGAATATTTACATAAATTATATGCAACAAAAGAATTTTCAGTTCCTAATAGAAATTTTCTTAAAATTCACAGCGATAATTTATCAGATCAATAAGAAGAAATATTAGAATAATAAATAAAAAATGAGTATTAAAATTAGATGTAAAAAAATAAAAAAATAAAATTATAATTAAAAAAAATTAATCAAGATAAATTATCAAATTTGAAAATAAATTAGAATATTGAAACTTTGTCTTTATGTGAATCTGATGAATAATCAATTGATCATGATGAAGGATAATCAGACTGATTTAATTGATTCTATATAAATATTTAATTATAATAAAAACTTAAATTTTATTTACCACTTTTTTATAAATCAAAATAATAAATAAGTTATAATATATTATGATTAAAATATAAAGTTAATTTATTTTAAATCAATAATTTATATATATTTTCTATTTTTGATAAATATCAGAATTCAAAAAATTTTATAAGATTATAATATAATATATATTTATTTGATTAATGAATTAAAATATATCTGAAATGAATGATTTAAATGATAACATGATTAATTTATGAGTTAAAAATGACAATCAAATAAACAACAACATAACTAGATCTTATTCATTGAGTTGTAATTAGAAAAAACATTTCAATCAATAATTTTTCAATTCAAGTAATAAATAACGAATATTATCTACATAACAAAAATAAAACCTTTAAATAAATTAAAAACAAGAATAATAAAACAAAATCTATAAAAATGTTACTCTAAATTAATTTGTTTAAATAAACTTTAATAAAGAGTTAACTTATTCTTCTTTAATTATTTAATGTTCAAAATGCAATAATCAAAATAATAAATAAAAAGACTATTGTTCTAAGTGTAATAATTCAGGACAACTCTAAATTAAAAAAAAAATGTTGCATTTAATAAATCATATTCTAAATTAAAAACTCTAAAAATATAAAAATCAAATATAAAAGCTAGACAAAAATAACTTAAAATTATTTATAGAAAAACTAAGTAAAATTAATAATGAATAAATTCTAAAAGAATTTAAAAAATAAGATAAAATATTAAATGAAGAAAATAATTAATTTAAATAAATGTTAATTATTAAAAGACTTTCTAGAGAAATACAATTTGATGATAGTTTCAGTTAAAGATTATAATTAAAATAAAGGAAAAGCAAAACGATGATGATAGATAATAATTATGAGAAGGAGGCAATGCAAAATGAATTTAGTAGTTCTAGAAGATAATCAAGTTTAGATAATTAGAATTTAAAAGGTATTTTGAATAAAAGGAAAGAACAATAATTATTTCCTATAAATGAAGACATTTCAACATAATCTATAGATCTTTTCCAAAATAATGAAAGTAATTTGAATGAAACATTTATAAGACATTAAAATTATAACTAAAGTGTGAACATGAGCGAAATGATGAAAGTGAATATGAGTGAAATGATAAAGATAAATGAAGAGGAAGATGTACAAGAAGAGAATAAGAAAGATAATTAATTCTTTAAAAACAAGATAAGTTTTAGTTAGAATGAAATAAATAATGAAAATGCCAATGAAAGGAAAAGTTCATACACAATAAACAAAATAAATCGAAGCAGCTTCATTGAAAATGGACTCAATGCTCTTAATGATATCGAGTCTTATTTCTAAGCCAATGCAATTTCTGATAACAAGTATAGGGCAAAGTTACAGAACAAAGTTCGTAGCAAGTAAATCTCTATTAAATAGCCAGTCAACATCTGTATTACTTTCCTTAACAACGGTATTTTAACCTTATTATTATTTATCATCAAGGCAATTGCAAGTGGCCTGAAGATCTTACTTTTGAATGTATTTAAGGTATTTATGAAGGATTCTATGTTACTGTTACTAATGTTCTCAGTTAGCAGGATGTCACTATTCATATAAATCTTGTAGGCCCTTTAATTGTAATTAAATTAATATACTAATATTTATTATTATCTTATATTTCATTATTATTTTATTAAATCTTTATAATTAGGAAGGGAAATTTGAATCTTTCTGGAGATTAGCGTACAAACAAGATATGAAGAAGAACTACTTTGGACCTTGAGTTAATTTGGAACTGGACGTTTAATTGACCTAAAATGAAACGCAATCAAATTCGAACATAAGCACCCTTATAATTGGATAAAGTGCTCTTTATTGTTCCACAAAAATTAAAGACATCGCTGAAAAATTGCATGAAAAATTCAAAGGCGAAATTAAAAAATATATTAATATACTCAGCAGTCCTGAACTATCTAATTTTAATTTTGAATCCTTTGAATAAGTTTTACCTTTTTTGTTCAAGAAGGGAATGTTACCTATAAATAATTTATGAAATAATGATAATTTATTTTAAATCATGTAATCATAAATTTTATTCACTCTATTTATTTTTTTATTCTTTTATATAAATATATTTTATTTATAATAATAATTAAATAAATCTTAAATATGAAGCTTCAGAAAATAAAGTTAGTATTATTGATAATGTTTCTAATTAAGATAAATAGTAAGTCTAGAATGAGAAACAGAATAAAAAATGAAATTAGGAAAAATGATAAAAAGAGTACAACTAAATTTATAAGTAATGAAGGAATATCATTAGCAGATGTAAAATTTATTATAAATGACAAAAACCAACCTAAAGCATAAGCAAATAATGATAAATTAAGTAAAGAGTAATAAATGTCATTTAAAGCTTTAAATTAAAGAATTATAATGATACCAGATAAATAATAACAAGGTCCAATAATTCCGGACATCATTAGTAATTAATAACCTAATCAGATTTCTCCTAATTATCAACATCATTAATAATAAATATAATAATAACCAGTTTAATATTATTAGAATAGTTAAGGCAAGTTAATAGACACTCAGACATACAAGTCAGCTCCATTAATAATTAATTAAAAGAAATTCGATAAAACTTAAGAGGAACTTTTAAGTAAAAATAATCCATACAATTTTGAGAAAGTTTAATACAAATCTAATAATAAAAATTAAGAACTCGTTTAAACTGATTCTTAGTTAAATAAATTGCTCACAAATTATGCTAATTCATAAGAGTAAATTTCTAAAGCTAAATCATCTACTTTTAAAGTTTTAGATCCTGAACTTTAAGCTAAATATTTAAATTTAAAATCACCTTCTGAAAATTAATCATAATCTTTCAGAATGAAGAAAATTACTAAATCTAGTTAGAATTAATAATTAAGAAACCAAATGCAACAATAAAAATAACAATAATAAAAATAATAGCAATAATAATAATAATAAAAATATTAGATTCAATAATAATAATAAAATGATGATAAAATAGGAATGAGATTTAGTAAATAAAAAGTTTAAACAAACGAAAAAGTGTAATAAATATAATAAAATATGGGAATAATAGAACAAAGATAACAACAACTAAATGATAATAACTATATAATAAAAAGCCATTTATTCGGGAATGTGATATCAGCAATAGACAAAGGAGAAACACAAATAGTACAAAAATTAACAAATCCAACAACAATATAAATATCAGAAGTAAAAGGTCATGAAGTATACAGTGGAACAAATAATAACCCTAACATAATAACAGCAGCAATAGCAAATAGTCCAATTTTCTAAAACAAAGATACTCTAACTGACGCAACTTAAGAAGGTTTAGATTTAAACATATAAAATCAAAAACAAATGGAAGAAGCATTAAATCTATTAGAATAAATGATTCCAATGATAAATGATATAGACTCTCTATTAGAATTTACTTATAAAATAAGAAGAGTTAACACTGATATTAAATTGCAATAATAATAGATGAAGACTTATATTGTGTCTAATTATCAAGTGACCGAAAATCTAGTGAAAGACATATATGATTTGAAAAATAAACTTCTAATAATGGATAATAAAGACTATAATCTAAATCAATTGAATTAAGCAATTAATGACACCATTAAGTTTAAGACTCAGATCAAAAGAATGAATAATATATTGATGCTATTTAAAGACAATGACACTCCTGATGAAAATAGACTAATTGATCAAATGCCTTTATTTGTATAGAATTATTGTTTTATTAATAGTCAAGTCTATCGAGTAAGCAATATAATAAAAATCCAATCAAATGATATTCCTCTTATCGCTATTGACAAATACCTTAGTCAGCCAAGAAAATTGCATCTCAAAAATCATCTTAAAACTGATAGTCTCTCTTATAATTACGAAGTCTTGGAAAAGTAGGAGAATTTTGAGGGATAAGCTATTAATTAACTTGCTTCTGATGATATTCATAATCTAAAATAAGGACTTACTTACTTATCGAATGTTAGTTAGCATAAAATTGATATTAGAACTAAAAAAAAAATTAAAATAAAAGCATAAGTTTAAGATTTAATAGATCATATCAATCATTAAGAAAATATAGCTGTTAATTCATAATAAAAACAATAATAATTGCTACTTATTGATGAGAAATCTACTGTTGATGAGGAGGAAGATTATATCAAATAATAATTTGAATAGAAGTAGAAGGAAAAATCAGAACAATAGGTTCAATTTTTAATTCAATAGTTGAAGTTGAAGACTAAAGAAATAAAAAAATAAGGAACTTTTAATCTCTTAGATGAAGATATTGCATAAAAAATTAATTAAATTGTTAATGAATCTGATAATAATGAAAATTTTAATAATAAAGCTAATACTGATTAAAATAATGATAAAAATCATAATAATTAAACTCTTTAAGTTGATTAAGCAACGTTATTTAAATAATTTATTTTGAAGAATGCAGATAAAAAAAAATAAAAAAGAATTATTGAAAAAATTGATAAAATTGAAAATGAGGAAAGGAAGAAAAAAAAATGATTATTAATTTCATTTTAAATAATTATTATATACTTTTAAATAAAATTTATTATATTTGTATAATAAAATATATATATAAATTAGAGTAAATTAGTAAAAATTAATTAAAAAATGATAATAAATATTTCTGAATTTAAAAATGAAATAGAATAAGATAGGATGTGATTTAAAAAAAGTAAGTTTTGGCAAAAAAAAAGTAAAACATTTTAATTAAGAAAATCAAGTAAACTAAATAAATAATAATATTTAATATTAAATTAACTCAGATAGTCTTAATAGTAATTAATATTAATTTAATTTTTAAACTTCTTCAATATTTAATGATAATTAATATTAAGAAAAAAATAAATAAAATATGAACATACAAAATAAAAATATAAATAATATTTTTGAAGATTAAATTTAAAATTAAAATAACTAAATTAATAAAAATATTTAATCTTAAAATAGTTTAGATACTAAAAGTAATTCTTATCAATTTAGTTTTAAAACTGACTTAATTTTTAAAGATAACATGCAAGAAGAAAAAAAATAAAATATTGAAATATAAAATAAAAACAACAATATCTATAAAGATTAAATATATAAGGAATCTGATTAAGATAAAAGATAGTTAATTTAATAATATTTTTAATTTGATGATATAAGAACTCCTTCATATTTAAATACTAAAAGTTAGTCTATAGCTAGTAAATTTAATCAAATTAAAAATACAAATCATTCTTCAACTGATTTTTCATCATAAAGCATTTAAAATTTTAGATATCTTAATTATAATCAAAATAATAAAATTTAAGATATCAATTTAGAAAATATTTTTTCTGACAATCAAATTTATAATAGTAAATAAAAATAATAGAATAAAATTTAAAATAATAAATCATAAAAAAAAAATATTACCGAAAACTCTTAAATAATATTTGATGAATAATTGTAATATTTATAAGTTTTTAAGAATAAATATCAAAATTAATTATTATCTGATATTTAAATTTAATAATTATCAAATGAATAATAAAATTTTTAAAACCTAAAAATTAATTCCAATTAAAATTTATCTTATAATTATTAAAATATTTTTGAGAAAAATAAAAATTATCATTAATTAAATTATTTTTTAAATATTTCTTCGAATGAAAAAAAATAAAATAATAATTAAGATTTATTAAAATGTAATATTTTTTATTTAATCTTATATTTATATTAATTAATTTTGATAATTACAAACTATATAATTAATAATAAAATAAAGGTAATAGCCTTCAGGAAATCACATCAAATACAAAAAACAATTAATTTCAATAACGTAAGACTCTTTCACTTAGTAAACAAAAATTAAATTTGCAAAAAAATTTAAATTTTACATAAAAAGATTGTTTAAATATGTCATATATTTTTGATAAAAAGAATGAATTCTAGGAAATTTTATTTCCTTTTGAAAAAAAAAAATAAATTTAAAATATACAAAGTAATAATTTGATTTTAAACAAAAATAAAATTTAATTTAACAAATTAAAACCAATATAAATAAATAAAAAATATGATAATTTTTAAAATGAAGAAATAAATTTAGATAAAAAAAATTTTTCTTTAAAAACTTAACATTATTAAAATAAATATTTAAATGATATAAAAAATAATTTTGATTAAAAAAGTATTTTTATTTAATAAAATTAAAAATAATACTAGCAAGAAGAAATAGAAAAATAATAACAAAATAAATTAATTAATTATTTATATAATAATTATTAGTTACATTTAATAAGTCAAAAATAAGTTTTAATCAATTACATTTTATAATAAGAATAATTAAAAAATTATTAAACAAATAAATTAAAATAAATTAAAGATGAAGTTTATTAATCGAATTTATTTTAATAATATTTATAATAATCTAAAATAAATAAATAAAAATAATATTAAAAATTAAAAGATAGGTTTTAAATAAACTATGAAGAAATATAAAATAATTTATATATTTAATTTTAATTGTTTAGATTCTAAAAATAATTACTTCATAATTAGTTAATAAATTATTAGTAGATATCAGATAATGAATTGCAAATATATTATTAAATTTATGATTAATACTATTTAAAACTATTTTTTAAATAATTAAATAAATAAGAAAATTTTTAATTAGATATTAGTAAAAGTTATTTAGAAAATATAAATTGTGGATAGAGTGATATTTGCGATTGTTATAATAAAAATAGAGAAATGTTTTTTTTTGATAATTCAAACCTCAATAAAAATAAAGAAAATTAAAATAAAATATCAAACATATTAAATAACCACAAAATTATAAGTTAAATTTGTTTGTAATATTTATAATACATTATGATGAATAATAGTTAAAATAATTAATTAAAAGCTATACTTAATAGTCAAATATTTTAGTTAAGATAGTTATTAATACTTTAATAAGATATTAACTAAATTTTTTTTTAATTTAACTTAAATAATATATTTTTTTAACCATAAACTTGCTAAATAATAATTGAAATGATAAGTTTGAGAAATTCTATTATAAAGCAATAATTAGTATATAATTACATTACACATTAATTTTTTTTTTAATTTAATTTATAAAAACAAAATTATAATTGTCAAACTCTTGCTCATTTGGAATCATAATATAATATGAATGTTAACAAAATAAAGAACTTAAGTATCCTAAAAGCTTTTTAAATAATAGAAAAATTATAATTTTAATGATTTTTGTATAAATATTATATAAATATACATACATATAAATACATAAATATAATTAAAATATAATATAAATATTTAATTTTATAAAATGTAAATAAAGAATATATATTTGATATTGATAAGAATAATTCAAGGAGTAAATAATAAATAAGTATTTTAGTTGTTAATAAGATCATATTTCGCTCCTGATGAATATTGGCAATACCAAGAGGTTCCATACTAGAAAACATTCAAGTAAATTAAAAATAAAATATAAGAATTGGATATTTAACCTATGAGTGGGACATGTAAAAATCATAATACGCTCCAATGAGAAGTCCATTATATCATTTGCCAATTGAATTGATTTTCAATATTTTGAAAATTTTAAATCTAGATTATCCTCTTCTCATAGTAATTTAAAAATAATAACTTAAGGCCTACAGTCCAAGAATTTATTCTGGAATTATTGCTGGAACATTCGATATTTATATCATAAAGCTGGCCACACTCATTTATAATATTAAGTTCAATTTCAAACATATTTTCTTAATTATTTATGGATTGTGGTTTCTCAATTACACTCTTTCTAGGGTTTTAATTAATTCGTTTGAGACTACTCTTTTCACTATTTCCTTCTATTATATTAAATTATCAGCTGTCTAGACTGATCTTTATTTTTAAAGGTAATCAAATTTATAATTATTATTTTATTATTGATATATTATTTATTTTAGACTCTACTTATTCTATTTCTATGTCTTAATATTAATCAATTTTATTGCTAGACCAACTTCAATTGTTATATATGTTCCTATCTTAATATCATTCTTAATAAATAATATTGCTAAAAACCAATACAAATTATTATTCAATAATATTTTAACCTTTATAACCCTAATTATATTATGTGTTTCATCTTCTTTACTTTTGGATTATTTTTATTTTGGAAAATTTACAAGTTCAGCTTATAACTTTTTATATGTATTTTTTACTTTATATTTTAGTTTAATATTGTTAAAAATGGTGCTTCATTTTATGGAGTACACAATAAGTATTTTTACTTTTTATTCTTTATTCCATTTTAATTTAATTTATGGCTTTACTTTATTATTAGTAGTTTTATATAAGAAATTAAATCCTAAAAACATAATAAATAAACAAATAAAGAAATTTTTTAATAAATTTTGATTAAAATAAATTAGTTTTATTTAAATTTTGAATATTTATTAATTTCCTTATTTTTTGTTCTGGTTTTAAGTATTTCAGCTCATAAAGAAGATAGATTTATTCTTCCAATATATCCTTTAATGATTTTACAAATTTTTAAGTATATTTTTGTTTAATAGTAGAATAAAAAGAAGATTTATTCGAAATTAAAATTAGCTTTTTTTTTTAATTTAATTTTATTTTTAATAATTGAAAATGTGCATAAAGTAGGTTCCTTGAAAGCTATAGATTACTTAAGAAATCTTAATTAATATTAAAAATAAACTTAAAATATTCTCTTTTTAGTGCCTTGTCATAATACTCCTTATTATAGTTTTCTTCACAAATCAAATTACAAATTAGAAATGTTAGATTGTTCTCCTTATTTTGACACTAAAATCGAAAAAATAAATCAATAAACAATATTTGAATAAAACCCATAAAAGTATTTTTTAAATTTTTAATAATAATATGACTATATTTTAATTAATGATTAATATTTATTACACTTATAAAAAAATAAAATCTAAATTCTTAATAAATATTTTTAAGTATTTATTTATTTTTATTTTAGATTAAATAATTTAATCACATGATATAATTTCAAAAATAATATCCTTTCTTATTTATGGATTAGTTATATATTTTTTAAAAAGTATGATATTTTATGATTTTCTGAATAATTTTATAAATATTTAATAATATATCATAAAAATCAAAAATAAATTTTTTCAACAAAATGAGGGATTTTTTATAGGTGCTGAATTTAATATAGAAATTTTGTTTATTTTTTTTTATTAATCATACTCATCATCTAAATAATCATCTTAAAATTCAAAATATTTCAAATACTTTCTTTTCATTACTTATAATTTTAATTTTTTATCAGTATTATTTTATTTTTCCTTTTTATTTTAAATTTATTATTATTTTAATATTAATTATTCTTATTTTTATTTATTCTATTTATCAATATCCATTTTAAATTTATTTTCTAAATCTAATTCCTCTAAAAATAAACTAAAATCTATTATTTGATTTTCTTCCATAATATCATCTTCAAATTTTATTTTTTTTTTAAATTTATTTTCATTATAATCATAAAAATACTAATTATTAAAAGCGTCTTCAGGAGTTATAAATTTTAATTCTTAAAGTTACTAAACTACTTATTTTAATTGAGATTTATTTTTTTTTAATTCATATAAAAAAAAATTACTGTTTAGTAAATTTTTATAAATTATTTAACTTTATTATTTATTCAATTTTTCTTAATTTAATTAAATATTTTATTATTCTATTAGTTAAATATCATGATTAGTTAATGTATTGATTATTGATTATTTTATATTTTCATTTCAATTATTTATATTATCTTTAATTTCTATTACTTTAATTTTAAATAAATTTAGAAAAATACTTTTTTGTTTAGCATCAACTTTTATTATAATATTGTTTTCATTATTTTAAAAAAATACGAAGTTTTCTAATAAAGGAATTTAATTATTTTTATAAAATATTTTTTTCAATTATAGAGTAAATATTTATTGATTTAATAAATCGTAAAATGTAATTTTATTCTAAATTTATAAATATTAATACTATTTAATATAGTTTTAATAATTATTTAAAAAAAATAAATGTAAAATTAAATGCTCTTGGTTAAAAATGTACTCTGCATGCTATAAACAAATATTGAATAATATTTACAATATTCTGATTTATTTCACATTAAATTTTTAATTCGTCTAAATCATTTAGAAATTATTTATTGTCTTAACAAGAAAACTGAATTTTAGTATATAGTAAATTATCTATTTTATTAAACTGAAATTATTAGCTAATATATTATTTGAGATATTCAAACACTTATATCAAAATTTATTTTTTCACATTAATTTCTAAATTTTCTAAGTCACAATCTATACTATTTTAAGTTTCCTATTAATTTTGATATTATAATTACTAATATTATAATGTTTTCATCATCTAAATAAGCAAATAAATTTTCCATTTAAATTCCTTTCTCAAGATAGAAGGTTTTCAGATCACAAAAAATTTAATAATCTTTATGAAATTTAATATATAAGTAATTAAAAAGTTTTAAGTGTTAAAAATAAATTTTTGAATCTAATCTTTCGTGAACTTCATCCAAATTTTATTTATATTAGAGTAAGTTTTATAAATAAATTTAAATGAATTTTCTATAATATTTAAATTATTTATACCTGAAATATTCATTAATGACCTTATTTATAATTATTTATATTTAATCTTCTTTATGAAAATAATTAGAATACTTATTTATATATGCTACCAAAGAATTATAGAAAATAGTTTATTTTTTTTCTTTTTTATTTTATTTCATTAATAAAAAGTATTCTAAATATTTGGAATTTTGAATTTATAATTAAAAAAATAATTAAGTGAATTAGTTAAAATAAAAATTATTATATTGTAAATTAAATATAATATGAATATTTATAAAGAAAATATAAATATAATATAAATAAAATATAAATAAATTAAAATAAAATAAAATATAAATATAATAAAAATTAATTGAATATAATAATAAGAAAGATTCAGTTCTTATTAGTTAATAAATACTGACTGTAATCCCTAATAGCAAGTTTAAATGCCCTATCATAAATAATATTATTATTTTTAGTGGAAAACTGAATATTCTAATCAGAAATGCCTATTCCAACTCTAATTAGAAGAGTCTTTAAAGATTCGAGCTGAATATAAGAGTGGTCAATCTATTTATTAATCTAAGAATTGAATATAAGATGATAATTGATGAAGAGCAACCACTCCAAAATATTGATGGGCAAGTCTGGATCAAAGTCCTTCATCAATTAAATCTACTTCAAAGTGTTGGGTGCAATCTCAATTATACTCTCATACTATCCATTCTTGTCCTCAATATCCTTAGCCTTTATCATTCTACTTTCTCTATCCTCACTATTCTCCCCTATCATTGAAAAAATATAACTATTCTAAATCATTCCAAATATTTCATTCAAATCCAATTTACCATCTTAGTTCAAATCACAGCTATTAAAAATCAACTTCAATCCTCCTTCTCCCTCTTCCTTCAACAATAATCTATATCTATTCTTATTCTTATTTCTTATCATATTCTTCTTCTTTAATTATAATTTCAATCCTGTTTCTAAGTAAACTCCTGGTACCATGAATTCCTTCTCTTTTTTGAAAAGAGGGTCTTCTTCTTCCTCTCCTTCTTTTTTTTATTAATCTTTGGATTAGGATTATTCTTCTTACTATTTTTGAAATTCATTAGCATCATACTTATCATCTACCTTCAAAAAATAATCAGTTATTGTTTCATTTATTAGTTTATTCTATAAAACTAATTTAGAAAACGTTTCCTAATCAAAATTAGAATCAGTTCCAAATACTTAGATTATTTCAGCCATAGATTAGAGAATATAAAATGTTTTGAAATCAAGCACAATATTTTTGGATTAATTAAAAATTTAATTGATGTAAAAGATATTGAGTACAGTATCATTAATTTTTCCATTATCAATAGCAAGTTTAAGTTCATTTAAAATAATAGTTTGTTATGTAATATCAGTTTTAAATATACTGACTCTATTAAACAAATTGAGTTTGTAAAAAAGATTAATAAATCCAAGAGCAGAATATCCTTAATCTTTCTTAAGTTCCTCTAAAGCAGTACCATTCTAAGGCAAGAGTTAATTCTAATATAGATTAAGGAAAGAAGAAACATGAAAAAGATAATTTTCAGTATTGAGATTATGATCAGTAAGCATAACTACCAAAGCACAAGCATCTACCTCTTATCTACTAATGAAAATATTAGTAGAGTTAATACAATGCTTGAAAACGAAGCCTGCCTTCCTAATAAAGAGATAATGACTGAAATTAATAGTTAATGTATTCTGACTTAGTCCCATGAATAACAATTCTACTTTCTTCTCCAATTTCACTTCCTCCCAACTCTTTGCCAATCCTTCCAATGATCCTATTCCTTTTAGACATCCTTCCAACTCCCCTTAATCTAATAAAAGATCTTCATTCTTATCACATACTGAGTTGAATGGCTCTACAAATACATTGTAGAAACTTTCCCACTCTTTCTTTGATATTAGACCGTCATTATCTTTATCTGCTAAGTACATTATTTCAAATATCTCAAATTTGTTGTTGTGACTATTTTTAAATGCTTTTAACAAATCCTAACTGTCACTAAATCCATCATGGTTATTATCAGGCAATTCTCGACTTATTTATGTCTAAACCTTTATTAATTTTATTGATAATAAACTAAACAACAAATATATTAACATCATTATTTATTATATTTTTATCCATATATTATTACTTATAATTATTTTTTATATTAATGTGGTTTCGTTTTATAAGAAAAAATATATAAAGCAACAAATTGAAAAGACAGAATGCTTATTATAATGAAGAAATGCATAAACAGTAAAGGAAAATGAGTGTTAATAGTAATGAAGATAATCAAAACTATTTATAAGATTTTACTTGAGGAGACATTGTGGTTAACAAACATAAACAATAGCAACAAAATTTAGAACAAATTATAAAAGAAAGTAATAACATTCTAGATTAAGATATGTTAAATCTAAAAAACCATAAAATACAAGTTATGAATCAAATGATATCTGAATATGAAATGAGTATTCAGGATATTTTAAAACCACTTTTTTAAAGATTTTAAAATGAATAGACTGATGAGAAAAAAATAGAAATAAACAGTTGGATGAAAAAAATAGAAAATATGAAGGATAAAGTGGAAAAGATCAAACAAATTATAGAATTATTATAAAATTTATTAGTGGGTTAACTAGACCACAATAAATAATAAAAGTTATAATAAAAATATCATAATTTCATTAATAAATACGAAGATAATGATATAGATTTACTCTTTGGAAAATTAGAATATGATTTAAGAAAGAGTAAGCTTAAAAAATTAGAGTTGTAATTTATGATAAATATCTCATAATTAAAATTAGATGAAGCTTATTAAATTAATGAGTATTTTAGTTAAAAGACAAAAGAAATACTATAAGATTATAAGAATGATTATGAGAAATTAATTTAGATTGTGATGATCAAGTAGAAAGATATTAACGATTTGACTAATAATATAATCACTAAGGGAGAAAACATAAAACAGCTCAAAGAAAAGATTTATGGAACTTATGTTTTAGAGTATAAACTTAACTAATTGGAAAAGATTTATGAAAAAAAGAAGTTTCAGAAAATTGATTAGCTTGAATGATAATTAAATCACAATTTAAAACCTTAAACTCTTCATTATGATATTTATAAAGAAAACCTTGATAAAGAAACAGATCTTTGAGTTTAAAAAGAAACTCTCAAAATTATTAACAAAAAAAATTTGTAAAATTAAATTCACTTTTAGTAGAAATTTAATCTTATTCAAAAAAATATACAATATCAAACTAAAGACATTGAAATCATAGATCAAGAAATTAAATAATTATAGGATAAAATTAATTAGAAGTAATTTGAATTTGAATAGTAATAATTATTACAAACAAAGTATTTTTTATTTATAATTATCAAGTCTTTAAAAGAAATTAGATATTCAAAATTAATTATTATAATAATCAAATAAGAATTTTAATAATAATATAAAATCAGAATATTTAAAATGAATTTTATATGTTTATTAATTGATATTTAAATATTGTAATTCGAATATTTTTATAATTTAATGGATTTTAATTTTAGTCAAAAATAATAATAATAATAAAATAAAGATGAATTAATTTGAAATTAAGATTAAATAGAATAATAAGAACAACAAGTTTCAGAAGAATAATTAGAGTGCGAAAAATAAGATGAATTACAAGATTCATAAGAATAAGAAGAATATTAATAATAAGAAGAATAAAATGAATAAATTGACTAATAATAAGAATTAGAAAGATAAGAATAAGATTATATTGATTTAGATAATGGGGAATTATAAGAACCAAATAGTTTTGAAAGTGTTTTAATAAGAATATAGCAAATTTTATCTTTTGATATGTTTTTACATAATGAGAAATTATAAATATTAATATAGTTTTTACATTTACAAAGGGATTAAGAACTAGATAATTTAGATATAAATAATACAGAAGAATTTTAAAAAATATGTGATTAAATTATTAGATAAAAACTAAATAATAACAATTAATCATTTAACACAATAATCTAAGATGTTATAAATTCTCAATGGCCAACTATGGAAATTAATAGTTATAGTTAAGTTCTTAAAATAATGAGTTCTTCATAAAAATTAATCACTATTAATTTATCACAAGACTTTATATAAAGTAATAATTATAATTCGTAAAAAATTCTAGCTTTTATATCCAATTTTGATAATATTTATAATGAATCTAATAATTAAGAATAATAAGATAATCTTGAATAATATAATGAAGAAGATAATTAAAATTAAATTAATTTTTAAATTCATAAACAATTTTAATAATAACCTTTAAAATTAAATAAATATTTATATAACTTGATTTAATTAATAAATGATAATCAAATTGATTAAACAAAAAATTATACGTTAGAAGAAGATTTAACAAATATTTAATTATAAAGTATAAAAGATGACTAAGTTTATTAAATTTAATAAAAATAATTAATAGAAAAATTAAGTTAAATATTTATTAATGAAAATTAAGAAGAATAAATTTTAAGGGAATAATAATAAAAAAAATTACAATAGTAATAATAATATTTACAATAATATTAATTATAAAATTAGAAATAATAATAGGAATAATATTAATATTAATTACAAGAATAGGAATAATAGGGATAATAATAGGAATATTAATAATAATAATAATATGTATAGTAATATTAATAATAAGAATAGGAATAAATGTAATAGGAGCAATAATAACAGGAATAATAATAAAATGAATAATAAAAGGAATAATTGATAGAAATAGAATAAGATATAATTGAAAATAAAGGGATAAAAGAATATTATAAACTAATATTGGATTAAATATAGAAAATATTCTAAAAGAAAGAAAGTAAATAATTATAAAATAAATAAAAATAGTGTTGCATTTATTAATAAATCAATTCAAACAAGTGCAAAATCTAATAAGCCTATAAATTCCAAAGGAAAAGAGTAATTTCTAATATGATACAGTAACAAAAGACATAAAATTAGAGATTGGAGAAATATTTGAAATAAGGATTAAATGTTTAAAAGAGTTGAAGATAGATCGAGTATCTTATTTAAAATAACTTGATAGCCACATAATAAAGAATAAAATTTTAACATTTCTTAACTGTGAAGAATTATTCCTGTTGCGAGAAGTTTGTTAAGAATGGAGAGAATACATTAAAGATTTATGGCCAAGTTTATTCGCAAGAGAAATTAACAATTAATTCTAAATCCAGAAACTATATTCTTACATTGAAAGTGAAAAATAATTAATGCAGATTCGAGCAGTAGTATTATAGAAATGTATCTAATTCCTTATCATTATTATTGAATGTCTTGACTATTCTTCTCTTATTCTTTCCATTTAAAATCACACTCTTTCTTCTCAATCTCAGCATCTCCTTATCCTAATTGCTACTCTTTATGGATCTTAATAATAACAATGGCCAGAAGTCTTATCATTTTTCAATTAAGATTTCAAAACTATTCTATTAAGAGTCATTAATATCGATTTACCTCTCAATCATTTTAATGTCTTTTAACTAAATCGCTTTAAAAACCAATTTATTGATTCCCTTCAAATTCCTCTTTCTTCAAATCATTCTTCATTTGATCAAGATTTATAAAAGCAACTTTACTTGTTTATCTAAATATTCTACATTCAAAATATTATCAGATTAAAGTTGTCTAATTAAAAATTATTTTTTTAATAGGCTCTTTTATTTTCTTAATAGATACATAAAGATGTTTATAAAAAAAAAGGCTTCCAAGAAAAAGTATTTAAATTATTGCTGAGGGAAAATCACGATAAAATTTAAATAAATAATGACAATAACTGCTTCAAATTTTAACATTCATATGGCGATCAAGATGATAATTTCGATATTTGTTTTTCTTAGGGAAACAATAAAATTAAAGTTAAAATAGGTTAAGAATTGTTTGACTAGATGATTCAATATTAGTCCTATTAAATTTTAATTTAGTTTATTAATTAGCAAAATGCATAATAATGATTATCAATATAATTATCATTATCTTAAAATATAATTATTATTAATAATATAATTATTATTTATTATATTTATTAAGAATAACTTGTAATGATTATCATTCATATTATTCTTCACTATTTATATTTCCAATCTCTCAAGATAAAGATTACTAATTATTATTAGCTGAAATTACGCTTCTATAATATTCATTTAGCTGTTTGCTTTATGTAAAATTATTAAATCCAAATGCTTTCATATTTCTATTTCCACTTAAATGATTCATGTGATAAAATTAATTTATATTATTATTGATCTACAGAAATACTTATTGTTATCTTTTACTTTAATTTTAATTTCGTTATGATTACTTTTCTTCACTAGTTTTGAATCTTAAGTCCTTGAAATTCTCAATTCTTATATTTTTATTATATTTGTCGATAAATTATTTCTTCTTTAGATAGAAAGACATTCCTTCATCGTTCTTAAATAATCTAAAACTAAATTAAGTTTTGTCTATTTTTTGCATCTTCTTATTTGCAAATTTATCTTTAGGCTCATTAAAATTAAGAGATTTTAAATCATGAGTTTAATCTTAAATATTATTAATGAATATATATAAATTAAAAAAATAATGATAATATTAATGATACTAATAATAATAATAATAATAAAATAACAATATTAAATATATGATAAATTATAAATAATTAACTCCTAGGAGTTTAAATCTAGTATTCGAATTCAGCATCAGCAACAATATTTTCGTATAAATAATAATCTTCTAAAAAAGATCCATAAGTGAAAGTATCTTAATCTAAACATATAATTAATATAATACCTCCAATAATATTAAAAAGTTTGCCTTCTTTCTTTTAATATCCTAATAAAGAGTACAAACTGTTTTCCCCTCCACTTTGAAATCTATAATTAAATTTCTTAACAATATTACTAATGCTTTCGAAACTTGATTTTCTTTATTTACTTTAAATATTCTCTAACTCTCCATTTAATGATCTTTAATGATAAAACTTACATTTGTTTATTTTATTCATCTAAAAAAAAACCAGTCCTATTTCATCGTATATTTTTAATTCATTAAAATCATCATTAATAAACCAACAGTACTCTAAACACTTATAGAAAAACATCAAACTGTAGTTAAGCTTTTTTTACAATTTAGCTATTTTTGCTAAATTCTAAAGTGCTTTTATTTTATATTTATATTATTAAAAAAGCATTGAAGTTATTCTCAAGTGATTATTACAATAAATTGCATTTTTAAAATCCCTTTATTGTAAATAAAGATCTCCTAATAGTAATAATGTTTTTAAAATCATATCTTTATCATAATTTAACATATGTTTATATAAATATTTAGTCAAATCTTTTAATAAATTAAAAAAAATACCTTCAATGCAAACATCAATCTACTATTAAGTCAAATTATTTTTAAATTTTTTTGTAGCTTCATTTTTTTAATCCCCTTATTGAGAATTATTTTTATGAAGTCTTGCTTAAATTATTCTCAATTAACATATTTTATGATTTTAAATGGGGTCTAATTGTATTAATTTATTACTTAAATTATCATCTTATTGTATATCATTTTTCTATTATTATCAATTTATTAAAAAATCTTTTTTTATCGTTACACTAAAATACTCATTTAAAGAGTCACTTTTTTTTTTTAACTATCATTATTATTTTTGTTTATTTTTTTATTATTAATTTTCAATTTGTTTTAACTTTATTTTTATAATATATATTTACTTTTTATTCACTTATCAAACCTCCTTTTGTTTTTTTTTAATTTTCTATATATTATAATACTTTTTCTTTAATCAGTTGTTTTTTAATATCTATCTTAAAAATATTATGGTCTTGAAAGCCATTTGATTTAATCAATTGAGAGGACTTTATTTATTAATGAT
>Ga0315908_10000344_pt1 | contig 37393 bp, 35 predicted proteins | sample LakEriMetagenome_12_FD_203520 | JGI IMG/M metagenome (GOLD analysis project Ga0315908, IMG submission 203520) | Freshwater fungal communities from buoy surface, Lake Erie, Ohio, United States - Buoy 4 MA124 | ecosystem: Environmental > Aquatic > Freshwater > Lake > Lake biofilm | place: USA...
CGAGGCAGAGGACGGAGAGACAAAGGCGAAGAGCTGAGAACATGTAAAACCAGTTTGGCCGCAAAAGCCTTACAGCCTTTAAAGATGAAAGGCCGTAACGGTTAAGGATACATTTGCTCCGGTCAAGCCAAACGGTTCGATCCTGAAATGAGACGGGGCGCCAATGCCAACCTTGCCAAAGAGGGGTTTGTGCCGCTATGTAGAAACAGTCCCGTTTCCGGGACGGGCAGCGCCCCTCAGGTGGCCTGCGCCGGCCGTTCGGCCCCACGATCCACGCCTTCCTCTTTACGAGGTTTTCGCGTCCGGATGTTCGTGGAGGCCCTATGAACCCGCCGATCCGGAACAGGATCAAGGCCGCCTCAGGCGTCCAGAACAGGTATTGAAAGCAATGTACCGTCCCGCACGGGGTTATATGACGGCGGAAAAGCCTCGGGTTCAGACGACCAAGAGCAATCTTGGCCGGTCCTTCCCCGACGCTGCGCCGGTCTCCCGGCCGGGTTCAATACGGAACATTGCTTGTCTCACGCGCGTCGGGGCCCGTTTGGCCTCGTTCCACTCTCTTCGCGGCGCATCCGCCAGACCGGCCAAGGCCGGCCGCACGAAAGCGTCCGTTTTCCTTTCACATCCTTATGTCACGTCCCTGGCACGGCCGGGATCGTCGACCACCCGCGCGACTACGCGCGCTTGCAACCGACGTCACCCGATCCGGCCTGACGTGAGAACACGAGTCTCACATGGCCAACAAAATGCTCATCGACGCCAGCCACCCGGAAGAAACCCGGGTGGTGGTGCTGCGCGGTAATCGCGTAGAGGAATTCGACTTCGAAGCCGCCAACCGCAAGCAATTGCGTGGCAATATTTATCTGGCGAAAGTCACGCGGGTCGAGCCCTCGCTGCAGGCCGCCTTTGTCGAATATGGCGGCAATCGCCATGGATTTCTGGCCTTTTCGGAAATCCACCCCGATTATTATCAGATCCCGGTCGCCGACCGCCTCGCTCTGCTCGAGGAAGAAGCCCGTTCTCATCGCGACGAGGATGACGAGGAAAATCGTCAGCGCCGCTCGCGTCGTCGTCGCCATGAAAAGCGCGCGCGCCACGATCCCACAATCTCGGAAGCCACACCCGAAGACGATGGCGAGGCCGTAACAGATTCCGACAATCAGTCGCCGGCCGATGGCGAGGCAGCCCAGCAAGGCGAGCCGCAGCCAAACGGCGAGGTCAAGGCTGACGGCGAACCCGTCGCTGAAACACAGCCCGCAGCCGAGCCGGCACCCCATCATGAAATTCTCGCGGTCGAGCCGGATGTGCGCATTGAATCGGATGAGCGCTCGCCCGAAGAGGCTGCTGAAGAAGCGGCTCTGGCGCGCGAAAACAATGGCGCGCGCGACGACGACGAAGAACATGACGAAGACGAGGAAGAGCACGTCGAGCATATTGGCGGCGACGCCATGGAAGAAGTGCCGAACCGCTATCAGCGTCTGCGCCGCCAGTATAAAATCCAGGAAGTGATCAAGCGCCGTCAGGTGTTGCTCATCCAGGTGGTCAAGGAAGAACGCGGCAATAAGGGCGCGGCGCTCACGACCTATCTCTCGCTTGCCGGACGTTATTCCGTGCTGATGCCGAATACGGCGCGCGGTGGCGGTATTTCGCGGAAAATCACCGATGCGGGCGACCGCAAGCGGCTGAAGTCCATCGCCCAGGAACTGGAAGTTCCGGACGGAATGGGTGTCATTCTGCGCACGGCAGGCGCCTCGCGGACCAAGCCTGAAGTCAAGCGCGATTTCGAATATCTCCTGCGCATGTGGGAGACGGTGCGCGAAGTCACATTGAAATCGACTGCACCCTGCCTGGTCTATGAAGAAGGCTCGCTGATCAAGCGCGCCATCCGCGATCTCTACAACAAGGACATCGATGAAGTGATCGTGTCCGGCGATGATGGTTATCGCGAGGCCAAGGAATTCATGCGCATGCTCATGCCGAGCCATGCGCGCAATGTGCAGCCCTATCGCGAGGCGCAGCCGATCTTCGCCAAGGCCGGAGCCGAAGCGCAGCTCGATGCCATGTTCTCCAACGTGGTCACGCTGCGCTCGGGCGGCTATATCGTCATCAACCAGACGGAAGCACTCGTTGCCATCGATGTGAACTCGGGTCGCTCGACCCGCGAACATAATATCGAAGACACGGCGCTGCGGACCAATCTGGAAGCCGCAGATGAAGTGGCGCGTCAATTGCGCCTGCGCGATCTCGCCGGCCTGATCGTTGTCGATTTCATCGACATGGAAGAAGGCCGCAACAATCGCGCTGTCGAGCGTCGCATCAAGGATGCGCTGAAAAACGATCGCGCCCGCATTCAGGTCGGCCGCATCTCGCATTTCGGCCTGCTCGAAATGTCGCGCCAGCGTATTCGCACCGGCGTGCTTGAAGGCTCGACTGTCGTCTGCCCGCATTGCGCGGGCGCCGGCATGGTGCGCGGCACACCCTCCATCGCGCTGCATGTCATGCGCGTGCTGGAAGATGCGCTGATCAAGAACTCGCTGCACAATATCATTGTGCGCACACGCACCCAGGTCGCGCTTTACATTCTCAACCAGAAGCGCAGTCATTTGCGCGCTCTGGAAGAGCGTTTCGGCGTTCAGATTTCGGTCGAGGCCGACGATACGCTGACCGGCACGACCTATCATGCGCTGGAGCGCGGCGATCTTGCGTCGCCCCCGCCGGCCTTCGAGCGCAAGGATATGGTGCGCATCGATTCCATTCCCATCGCGGATGAGGAAATCGAAGAAGAGGTCGAGGAGGAAGAAGAGAATCTTCCCCCCGCACGCGAGGGCGAGGCCCGCCGCGAAGCGCGCAATGATGAAGAAGATGAAGACGGACGCCGTCGTCGTCGTCGGCGTCGTCGTCGTGGACGCGGCAATGAGCGCGGCCAGTTCGATCCCAATGCGCCGCAACCCTCAGATGACGGCCTTGCCGTTGTCGCGGAAATCGGCGGAGATCTGTCGCGTCGCGTCGAAGATGGCGAAGTCGACAGTGCCGAGGCTGAATCCTTCGACGCAGAGGGTGGCGAACAAGGCGAAGGCGAAGGCTTGCGTCGTCGTCGTCGCTCGCGCCGTGGCGGTCGCAATCGTCGCCGCGAAGGATTTGAGCGCCGCGACGGCGAAAGCGAGGGCGATGAAAAGCCAGCGCAGCAAGCAGTTTCTGAACCAGCGCCTGCGCCTGAGTTTCAGCCGCGCTTTGAACCGCGCAGCGAAAAGCCCGTGGCTCCGGCCTGGGATTGGGCGCCCATTGCAGCCTCGCAGCCAGAGCCTGCCGAGGTGAAACCAGCGCAGGCCGAAAGCACCGTGCAACCGGTCGTCTCGCCAAGCCCTGCTGCAGAGGCGCCGCAAGCCGCACCTGCACCGCGCACCGAGACGCTTCCCGAAGCAGAGCCCGGCCCGAAACGCTCCGGCTGGTGGTCGCGCGCCAAGCAAACGCTCGGCGGCAATTGAAATCAAAAAGGCCCGCTCCGGCGGGCCTTTTTTATGCGCCTGATTTTACGTCCTGAGGCCCGGCCATTTCGCCAAACGCGCTAGGCCTTCTGCGACATCGGCCTGCGATCCCGCGAAAGACAGACGCATCGTGCGCGCGCCGCGCGCGCGATCGAAATCGAGCCCCGGCGTTGCTGCAACGCCTGCTTCCATCAACATGCGCTTGCAGAAATCGACTGAATCATTCGTCAGATGGCCGATGTCGAGATAGGCATAGAAAGCGCCGTCGATGGGATGAAAATTGCCAAGCCCCATGAGCGGCAATTCGCGCATCAGCAAAGCGCGACTTTCAGCATAGCCCGCCTTCACCTGTTCCAGTTCATCACGCGCCTCAAACACGGCTTCAGCTGCGACCTGACTCAAATAGGGCACGGAAATGGCGAGGCTCTGCTGCAAGCGCTCGACGGGGCGCACACATTCTTCCGGCAGGACAAGCCAGCCAATGCGCCAGCCTGTCATGCAAAAATATTTCGAGAATGAATTGACGACAATGGCCGATTGCGAAAAGGCCAGCGCCGTTTGTGCGGGCTCTTCATAAGTGAGCCCGTGATAAATTTCATCCGAGATGAAATGAATGCCAAGGCGATCGCAGGTTTCGCAAATATCGCGCAACGCATCCGGCGACATCATCGTGCCCGACGGATTGGCCGGGCTCATCAACAAAACACCATCGAGTTTTGTCTCGGCATGGGCGGCCTCGATCATCGCTGCGGTGACGACATGGCGCGTTTGCGCCGAGGTCTCAATCGTCACGCATTCAATGCCCAGAGCCTCGAGAATATTGCGATAGGCGGGATAGCCCGGCGCCGCTATAGCAACGCGCGCACCCGGATCGAACAAAGCAAGAAAGGAAAGAAGAAACCCGGCTGAAGAACCTGTGGTGACGACAATGCGCTCAGGCGAAAGATCGATGCCATAGGTCTCGCCATAATGGCGGGCAATGCGCGCCCGCAGGCTTGCCAGGCCCAGCGCCGCCGTATAGCCGATCCGCCCATTGGCAAGCGCTGCCATGGCGGCCTGACGCGCGGCAGCTGGCGCAAGCGCGCCGGGCTCGCCGACTTCCATATGAATGACGGACGCCCCCTGCGCTTCGCGCGCGGCTGCGGCGACCAGCACATCCATCGCCATGAATGGCGCAATCTTGCTTCGCAAGGAGGGGGTAATCTTGTGGCCGGGCATGTCTATTCCGATGCTGCAGGTTTCATCCCCGCCCCGCTCACGCCATAATGAGCGCATTCAGATCGGCAAAGCCGATTCCGGACCGAGGCAAGGATGACCAAGCCGATGACAGCGCCCGGCCCGATGGGGCCGACCCCTAGCAGCAGGACGTCGCCTGCGCCAGTGCGGCGCGTGCTGGCGGCGGCTCTGGCCTGTCTCGTCGCTTTGCCCAGCCTGCCCGCTCAAGCCCAGAGCTCGGGCGGGCCAAAAGTGTCGATCATCCGCGATGCAGAGATCGAACAATTGCTGCGCGAATATACGGCGCCGATTTTCCGTGCGGCCGGCATTAATGCGACAGCGACCAAAATCATTCTTGTGGGCGATCGCTCCTTCAATGCTTTTGTCGCCAATGGGCAGAAAATTTTCGTCAATACCGGCGCGCTGATGGATGCGAAAACGCCGAATGAAATCATCGGCGTTCTCGCCCATGAAAGCGGGCATATTGCCGGCGGACATCTGGCGCGTTTGCGCCAGGAACTTGCCAAGGCGCAAATTCTGGCTGTTGCAGGCATGCTGATCGGTGCCGGCGCCGTTGTGGCAACCGCACGCTCTGGACCCTATGGTCGCGTCGGCTCCGATCCTGCGGGCCTTGCAGGCGCCATGTTGGGCCCCGGCGAAATGATCCGCCGTTCGCTTCTGGCCTATCAGCGCGGCGAGGAACAGGCCGCTGATCGTGCGGCGATCAATTATCTGACTGCCACGGGACAATCGGCGCGCGGCCTGCTCACCACCATGGAGCGCTTTCAAAACGATGCGCTGTTTCGCACCTCGCGCCTCGATCCTTATTTGATGTCGCATCCTTTGCCGGCTGATCGTATCGCCAGTCTGCAAGCGGCCGCGCAAGCCTCGCCCACCTATAATGCCAAGGATCCTCCGGCTTTGCAGGCGCGCCATGATCTCATGCGCGCGAAATTATTCGGCTTCACCGCAAATGCATCGGAAGTGACGCGACGCTATCCGCCTTCCGACACATCGCTTGCAGCGCGCTATGCGCGCGCCATCTCTGTTTATAAACAGGGGCGCGTCGAAGAAGCGCTGCAGCAGATGGATGGATTGATCGCGGCGCAGCCCACAAATGCCTATTTTCAGGAGCTGAAAGGCCAGGTGCTGATGGAGGCTGGGCGCACAGCGCAATCCTTGCCCTTCCTGCGTCGCGCTGCGGCACAAACGGGCGCGCTGCCGATCCGCGTCATGCTCGGCCATGCCTTGATCGGCACGGGCAATCCCAATGATGCCAAAGAAGCCATCACCATTCTGACGCAAGCCGTGCAGCGCGAAGATGATTATGCGGAAGCCTGGCAATATCTCGCCATGGCCTATGAGCGGCGTGGCGATACGCCCAATGCTCAGCTTGCCTCCGCGCAATCGCTCTTTCTGCAAGGCAATTTCGTTGCTGCCCGCACACAGGCCGATCGCGCCCAGAAACAATTTGCGCGCGGCTCGCCCGGCTGGCTGAAAGCCGACGATATTTTGAATTATCGTCCGCCGCGTTTCGATTGAAGCTCGCCTTCTGCTGCGTGCCCCCTAGATGACGATTGAACCTGCCTGACGGCAGGAGGAGACAGACATGAAAAATATCGCCCAGCACCTCGCCGCCATTTTGACCCTGGCTTGCGCCCTTGCCGCGCCCGGCGCTTTTGCAAATGAATTCTCGCCGACCCAGAAGGGCGCCATCGAGACAATCGTGCGCGATTATCTGCACCAGAATCCGGAAATTCTGCGCGACGCCTATGCGGAACTCGAACGCCGTCAGGCACGCGAGGAAGCCAATGCGCGCCAGCGCGCCATCAGCGAAAACCGCGCCCTTCTCTATGGCTCAAACAATCACGCCATTGCCGGCAATCCGGATGGCAAAGTCACCCTGGTCGAGTTTTTCGATTACAATTGCGGCTATTGCAAACAGGCCCTGCCCGATCTCATCCGCCTCGTCAAAGAACAGCCGGACCTGAAACTCGTGCTGAAGGATTTTCCGGTTCTGGGCCAGGGATCGGTCGAGGCGGCGCAGGTCGCCATTGCGCTGCGCAAGCAGCTCAAGGGTGAAAAATTCTTCGCTTTCCACAGCAAGCTGCTGGCCACGCGCGGCGGCATTGGCAAGGCACAGGCGCTAGCCGCCGCCCGCGATGCGGGGGCCGACATGAACCAGCTCGCCAAGGATATGGAAGGCCCGGAGGTCAGCGCCACCCTGCAGGAAAGCGCCCGGCTGGCCGATGCCCTCAGCCTCTCAGGCACGCCGACCTATGTTTTGGGCGATGAGGTCGTCGTCGGCGCCGTGGGCTATGCCCAGCTCAAGGCCCGGCTCGACAATGTCCGCAAATGCGGGAAGACCAATTGCGGATAGTCCCCGCCTGCCCCGGCCCGCACCGCATGGGGGCCTCATTGGGGACGCCGCGGCCGCCAAGGCTTCCCTCGCGCTGGCAACCGGGGTATGAGACTGATCCCAAAGGAGCACGGCTCGGGTCGAGCCTGCTAAACCTCCCGCCCGCGGCGTCCCAACTGGTTGTGCGATGAAAGCCGTCTACGTCCTTAACGGTCCCAATCTGAACCTGCTCGGGGTCCGTGAGCCGGCCACCTACGGCACGCAGACGCTTGCCGATATTGAAGCGCGCCTCAAAACCCGCTGCCAGGCCCATGGCGTGAGCCTGACCTTTCGCCAGTCCAATCAGGAAGGCGATCTCGTCACCTGGATTCAGGAAGCAGGCGCAGCCGGCATTCCCGTCATTCTCAATGCGGGCGCCTATACGCATACATCGATCGCGCTGCATGATGCGATCCGCGCATCCTCGGCCAAAGTGATTGAAGTGCATCTGTCGAACGTGCATGCGCGCGAAGACTTTCGTCACCATTCGATGATTTCTGCTGTCGCAGCCGGGGTGATCCTCGGCTTCGGCGCACTCTCCTACGATCTCGCTCTCGAAGCGCTGATCGCCCAATCACAAACGACCAAGAGCTGACCCTCCATGAAGCAAGTGAAAAAGACCAAAAAGGCAGCTGCGCCCGCACGCCGTCCCGCCCCCAAGGCCAAAGCTGCGGCGGCCCGCAAAGCGCCTGCAAAAAAAGCCTCCACAATGTCGGGCTTCGATCCTGTCTTCATCGAAATGCTGGCAGAGATCGTCACGCGCCTTGAGTTGAGCGAAGTCGAAGTCGAGCGCGAAGGCATGCGCATTCGCGTCGCCAAGCATCTGCAGGCTGTTGCCACCACGCAGGCCATTTCCGTCGCAGCCCCGGTTGCTGCAGCGCCCGCCGCTGTCATTGCGGCGCCGGTCGCTGTTGCAGCACCTGCTTCAGCCGAACATCCCGGTGCATTGAAATCGCCCATGGTCGGCACGGCCTATCGCCGCCCCTCCCCCGATGCGAAAGCTTTCGTTGAAATCGGCTCGAAGGTGAAAGAGGGCGACAAAATTCTTCTCGTCGAGGCGATGAAGACATTTAATGAAATCGTCGCGCCGCGCGCGGGCACGATCACTTCCATTTTCGTCGAAGACGGCCAGCCGGTCGAATATGGCGAGCCTCTGCTCGTCATCGAATAATCTCCACGCGAGAAAGAACCCGGATGTTCGACAAGATTCTGATTGCCAACCGAGGTGAAATTGCGCTGCGCATCCTGCGCGCAGCCAAGGAACTCGGCATTGCCACAGTTGCGGTTCACTCAACCGCCGACGCCGACGCCATGCATGTGAAGCTCGCCGATGAAAGCGTGTGCATTGGCCCGCCACCGGCGCGCGAAAGCTATCTCAACATTCCATCGCTGCTGGCCGCCTGCGAGATCACCGGCGCTGACGCCATTCATCCGGGCTATGGCTTTTTGTCTGAAAATGCGCGCTTTGCCGAAATACTTGCCGAGCACAATATTGGCTTCATCGGCCCCAAGGCGGAACATATCCGCATTATGGGCGACAAGATCGAAGCCAAGCGCACCGCTCTGGCTCTGGGCATTCCCTGCGTTCCGGGATCGGAAGGCGGCATTACCGACGATAAACAAGCCATGCGCGTTGCCCGCGAAATCGGTTTTCCGGTTCTCGTGAAGGCTGCAGCGGGCGGTGGTGGACGCGGCATGAAAGTCGCGCGCACGGAAGCAGATCTGCTCAATGCATTGCACACGGCCAAGACCGAGGCCAAGGCCGCTTTCGGCGACGATGCTGTCTATCTCGAAAAATATCTCGAAAAGCCGCGCCACATTGAAATCCAGATTCTGGGCGACGGTCAGGGCAATGCCATTCACCTTGGCGAACGCGATTGCTCGTTGCAACGCCGCCATCAAAAGGTTTTGGAAGAAAGCCCCTCGCCTGCGCTCAATGCCGAACAACGCGCCGAGATTGGCGAAATTTGCGCCGCCGCGATGCGCAAACTGAAATATTCAGGCGCCGGCACCATCGAGTTTCTCTACGAGGACGGCAATTTCTATTTCATCGAAATGAACACGCGCATTCAGGTGGAACATCCGGTCACGGAAATGATCACCGGAATCGATCTGGTGAATGAGCAGATCCGCATCGCTGCGGGTTCGCCGCTTACCATCAAACAGGAAGATGTGCGCTTTGACGGCGCGGCGATTGAATGCCGCGTCAATGCGGAACATCCTGCAACCTTCCGTCCCTCGCCCGGTCGCATTGCTTATTATCATCCCCCCGGTGGCCTGGGCGTGCGCGTCGATTCCGCCGTCTATCAGGGCTATTCGATCCCGCCCAATTACGATTCACTCGTCGGCAAGCTCATCGTGCATGGTCGCAACCGGACCGAAGCGATGATGCGCCTGCGCCGCGCTCTGGATGAATTCATCGTCGATGGCATTGACACGACGCTGCCGCTGTTTCGCACGCTCGTGCGCAATGGTGACATTCAGAACGGCACTTACGACATTCATTGGCTTGAAAAATTTCTGGCCACTGGCGGGATGGAGCAGTAAGCGCATCCGGTTCATCTTCATTGCGGGGGGCTCAGGCTCCTTGCCATGACGAGGCCGGAGGATGGCGCCAGTCGCAGCCCCGCAATCGGCACACTTGACGCGCGAGCGCGCCCGCCCCAACCTCTGCCTATGTCAACACCCGGACAGACTGCCGAGATCACGCCGCAGATTCTTCTGCGCGCTTATTCTGTCGGCATGTTTCCCATGTCGGAGGGCGCGGACGATCCCACGCTTTTCTGGGTCGATCCCGACTTCCGTGGCGTCTTTCCGCTCGACCAGATGATCATTTCAAAGAGCCTTGCAAAAACCATCCGCTCGGATCGTTTCGAAATCCGCATCGATGTCGATTTCGATGCCGTGATCGATGGTTGCGCCAGCGCCGCTTCTGACCGGCCGAACACATGGATCAACCAGCGCATCCGCAAACTCTATCGCGATCTTTACGATTTCGGCTTCGTCCATACGGTTGAGGTTTTTCTCGATGGCGCGCGCGTGGGGGGACTTTATGGCGTCAAGATCGGCGCGGCCTTTTTCGGCGAGAGCATGTTTCATCGCGCCACCGATGCCTCGAAAGTCGCGCTGATGCATCTGGCTGCAAGATTGCGCGCGGGCGGTTTCCACCTTCTCGACACGCAATTTGTCACGCCGCATCTGGCGACGCTGGGCGCCATGGAAGTGCCGCGCGATGCCTACCATCTTCTTCTCGACGATGCTTTGGGCCGCAGCGGCAATTTTTTCGTCTGGCCGAAAGACGAGCGCGTGCCGGGTGCGCGCATTCTGGACGTTTTACGCAGCTAGCGCCCGCCAGGAATGCTTCCCGGCGGCATCATGATCGGCGCCTCGCGCGCCGAGGGCAGACGCCCGCTCGGCTGCTGGGGCTGAGCGCCAAGCGGCCCTTCCAGAACCTGTGGCGCTGCCCCTTGGGGACGCACGCCCGGCGCCGGGCCGACATCAATTGTGCTGCGGAGAGCCGGGGCTGCATTGGGAGCACTGGAGGGCGCAGTGTCGCGCGTTGGAGCGGACCTTGCCGGTTGCGGCTGGCGCTGCGAGGGCGGCGTTGCCGGCTGCTGCGCCGGTGCATTGCGCGCCGATGCAGGCGGTGAGGCAATGATCTCCTTGCCGCCACGACAATCCGTCAGCCACACGTCGTAAACCGGATGTTCGACGCCATGCAGACCGGGGCTTGCTGCAAACATCCAGCCGGCAAAAATGCGGTTCAATTTTTGTCCGGCTTCAACTTCCTCGACTTCGACAAAACCCGTGGTCAGCGGCTCTTCAGTGGTCGGGCGCGTATAGCAGACACGCGGGGTGACCTGCATCGTGCCGAATTGAACCGTTTCATTCACGGCGACATCGAAAGTGAAAATACGACCGGTGATTTTGTCGAGACCGGCGAAGACAACAGTGGTATGAGCGATGCGATCGGCCAGCGCCGGGCCAATCGCGCCCAGCGCGACTGCCGCGATCCCCAAAAATCCCAAAAGCCTCGCCGTGAATGTCATGCGCCCGATCCGATCCTGCCAGCGGCTTAACATGGCCGCGCGCGCGGCGGAAGCAGTCCTCATGCCCGCTGCTTGGGGCGGAAACATGGCCGCGCCTTCAGCGACAGACCCGGTCTGTCTGGGTCTTGAGTTCGCGGATCTTGGCAATGAATTCCTTCGACCCGGCCTCGCCCATGGCAGAGACGGCGGTGCGGAAGCCATCCGTGTCGCCCTTCATGGCGCGAATCATCGCCGATTGTTCGCGCTGGTTCAGGCTGGCGCGGGCCAGCTTGGCCTCGCAGGCACAATGGGACGCACTGGCCGTGCCGCGCGCTGTACAGGCCTGCGTAAAGGCATCGGCCGCCTGGCCCTCAAAAGAAGACCAAAGAAGCGCGCCGACGGCCAAAGCCGCTGCTCTGCCAAAAATGTTCATCTGAACCTGTCCGGGCCGCGTTGCGGCGCCTCGATCAATTGCCCGGCGTCCAGGGCTGATAATCGCCGGTCGCCGCCGGGCGCACGCCTGAGGCCAGCATGGAGCCGGCTGGGCGATAGGCCTCGGCCGTGCCGGTCATATTGGGCTTATGGGGCATTTCCCATTCGCGCGCCTGATAGGTCTCGGCTGTGGGGGGCGTATCGACCGTATAATGCAGCCAGCCATACCAGCCCGGCGGCACGGCAGAACCTTCGCTCTGGCCATGGAAAATCACCCAACGACGCACATAGCCCAGTGCCGGATCGATCTTTCCGCCGCGGGTCTGGTAATAGCTATGCCCGAATTCATCCTGGCCGACGAGCTCGCCATGGCGCCATGTGTGGAAGCGCGTGTTGAGCGTCTGTCCATTCCACCAGGTGAAAATCTGGGCGAGCCAAGTCAACATTCGAATATCCCCATGGGCGGCGCAGCGACCACCTTGCGGCGCGGAATATGGCCGTCACAGCCCGCTCTGTCCAGCGGCAAGCGCGCAGCGATCGTCCCGCAATTCGTAGAACGGGCGCAAGCCCATGAAATTCCGCACGAATCGAGATTACCCAAGGGAAAGCCAAGGAAATCAGAGGGGAAGCCCCCGGCTCCCACGGCTATGGCATTTCCGCTGCCTATGCAAGGGGGCGACTGGCCGCACCGCGCAGGAACGTGCCTTGTGTTGCCGGCATGCCGCTTTTTTCCCCCGCCAGGGATTGGGAACAGGCGTCGTCCACAGGCTAAAAAGCTATACGCGTCAGTGATTTGGGCTTCTTTGTGGCAGTTGATCCCCAGATTTCACACCCCCTACCATATCTAGACCTTACGCCAAGACGCACTACAAGAGCTTGACGAACGCCGCGCGTCAGTTCAACAATCTCCCCAACGCCGATTGCCACTTGCACGCGCCGGACCAAGGCTGCGCCCAGAGGGTTAACAGGCAGATGGAACAGGGTTTTGGCCCTGTCTCCGTCACGCGTATCCCGGGCGCTCCGAACAGGACGAACGGCCAGTTTCGTCAAAAGAATGAACTTTGGAAAATTTGAGTCGCCACCGGCGGCTCGCGCGGGGGTGTCTCCGCGTTTGGAATCGAGGGAAGACTAATGCGGATCGAACGGCGGTATACAAAGGCAGGCCAAGGCCCCTATGCGGACATCGAATTCCGCAAAGCTAAAAGCGAAATCCGCAATCCGGATGGCTCGGTCGTCTTTTCGGCTGACAATATCGATGTGCCCACGGCCTGGAGCCAGGTGGCAACTGACGTTCTGGCGCAAAAATATTTCCGCAAGGCGGGCGTTCCCGCTCGGCTGAAGAGGGTCGAGGAAAACGACGTCCCCTCCTTCCTGTGGCGTTCTGTTGCCGATGAAGAGGCACTCGCCAAATTGCCGAAGGAAGAGCGCTACGGCTCGGAAAAGTCGGCAACCGACGTGTTCCACCGCCTTGCCGGCGCCTGGACCTATTGGGGCTGGAAGGGCAAATATTTCAATGCAGAAGACGACGCCCTCGCCTTCTATGAAGAACTCTGCGCCATGCTCGCGCGCCAGATTTCCGCGCCCAATTCGCCGCAATGGTTCAACACCGGCCTGCATTGGGCCTATGGGATCGATGGCCCCAGCCAGGGCCATCATTACGTCGATTTCCAGACCGGCAAACTGACCAAGTCGAAATCGTCTTACGAACATCCCCAGCCGCATGCCTGCTTCATTCAGTCCGTCGCCGACGATCTCGTCAATGAAGGCGGCATTATGGATCTGTGGGTGCGCGAGGCGCGCCTGTTCAAATATGGCTCGGGCACAGGATCGAATTTCTCGAAACTGCGCGGCGAGAATGAAAAGCTCTCGGGCGGCGGCAAATCGTCGGGCCTGATGTCCTTCCTGAAGATCGGCGACCGTGCAGCGGGCGCGATCAAGTCAGGCGGCACGACGCGTCGCGCAGCCAAAATGGTGGTCGTCGATGCCGACCATCCGGATATCGAGGCCTATATCGATTGGAAGGTGAAGGAAGAGGAGAAGGTTGCCTCTCTCGTCACCGGCTCGAAAATCGTCAAGCGCCACATGAAGGCGATTTTGAAAGCCTGCGTGAATTGCGTCGGCGACAATGACGATTGCTACAATCCGGAAAAGAATCCGGCGTTGAAAAAAGCCATCAAAATGGCGCGCCGCGATTCCGTGCCGGACAGCTATATCAAGCGCGTGATGCAATTTGCGCGTCAGGGCTATACCGACATTCAGTTCGACACTTATGACACTGACTGGGATTCGGAAGCCTATCTGACGGTCGCCGGCCAGAATTCGAACAATTCGGTTCGCGTCACCGACGACTTCCTGCGCGCGGTCGAGACCAATGCCGATTGGAACCTCACACGGCGCATTGACGGCAAGACCCACAAGACGCTGAAGGCCAAGGATCTCTGGGAAAAGATCGGCTATGCCGCCTGGGCTTCTGCCGATCCCGGCCTGCAATATGACACGACCATCAACGACTGGCACACATGCCCGGCGTCGGGTCGCATCAATGCGTCCAATCCGTGCTCGGAATATATGTTCCTCGACGACACGGCCTGCAATCTGGCATCGCTCAATCTGCTGCAGTTCCGCGATCCCAAGACCGGCACTTTCGACATTGTGTCCTATGAACATGCCGTTCGCCTGTGGACCGTCGTGCTCGAAATCTCGGTGCTGATGGCGCAATTCCCGTCGAAGGAAATTGCCAAACTCTCCTACGAGTACCGCACGCTGGGTCTGGGCTATGCCAATGTCGGCGGCCTGCTCATGTCTTCGGGCATCAGCTATGATTCCGATGAAGGTCGCGCGATCTGCGGCGCGCTTTCGGCGATCATGACCGGTATTTGCTATGCAACTTCCGCCGAAATGGCGAAGGAGCACGGCCCCTTCCCCGGCCATGGCCCGAACAAAAACCACATGCTGCGCGTGATCCGCAATCACCGCCGCGCGGCCCATGGTCTGTCGGAAGGCTACGAGGCTCTCTCGATCACGCCGGTGCCGCTGGATCATGCGACGCTCAGGACCATGGCGATCAACGGCAAGGTCTTTGTCGATCATGCCAAAAAGGCCTGGGATCTCGCGCTTTCTCTGGGCGAGCAGCACGGCTATCGCAATGCGCAAGTCACCGTTGTCGCGCCGACCGGCACGATCGGCCTTGTCATGGATTGCGACACGACCGGCATTGAGCCCGATTTTGCTCTGGTGAAATTCAAGAAGCTCGCAGGCGGTGGTTATTTCAAAATCATCAACCGCGCTGTTCCCGAGGCGCTTCGCGCATTGGGTTATAGCGAGGCGCAGATTGCCGAGATCGAAGCCTTTGCTGTGGGCCATGCCTCCATGCGCCAGGCGCCGGGCGTCAATCATTCGAGCCTGCGTTCAAAGGGCTTCAGCGACGACAAGCTTGAGACAATCGAAAAGTCCCTCGCGGGCGCTTTCGACATCAAATTTGTCTTCAACAAATGGAGCCTCGGCGCTGACTTCCTCACCGGCACATTGAAAGTACCGGCTGAAAAGCTCGACGATCCGACCTTCGAACTGCTGCCCTTCCTCGGTTTCACCAAGACTGAAATCGATATGGCAAATGTGCATGTTTGCGGTGCGATGACGCTGGAAGGCGCGCCTCACCTCAAGGTCGAGCATTACAATGTGTTCGATTGCGCCAATCCCTGCGGTCGCACGGGCAAGCGCTATCTGTCGGTCGAGAGCCACATTCGCATGATGGCTGCAGCCCAGCCCTTCATCACGGGTGCGATCTCGAAGACGATCAACATGCCCAATGATGCAACGGTTGAGGATTGCAAGGACGCCTATGTTCTGTCCTGGCGTCTCGCGCTGAAGGCCAATGCGCTCTATCGCGATGGCTCGAAACTCTCGCAGCCGCTCAATTCGCAGCTCATCTCGGATGAAGAGGATGAGGATGACGATGCGCTCGAGACGCTGGCTTCCATGCCGGCAGCAGCGCGAACTTCGCAGATTGCGGAAAAAATCGTCGAGCGCATTGTCGAGCGTGTCGAGCGCACGCGCGAGCGTGAGCGTCTTCCCGATCGCCGCAAGGGTTACACCCAGAAGGCAGTCGTTGGCGGCCACAAAGTCTATCTGCGCACCGGCGAATATCAGGACGGGCGCATCGGCGAGATCTTTATCGACATGCACAAGGAAGGCGCTGCTTTCCGCTCGTTGATGAATAATTTCGCCATCGCCATTTCGGTCGGCCTCCAATATGGCGTGCCGCTCGAAGAATATGTCGACGCTTTCACCTTCACCCGCTTCGAGCCGGCCGGCTTCGTGCAGGGCAATGACGCGATCAAGAATGCCACGTCGATCCTCGACTATGTGTTCCGCGAACTCGCCATTTCCTATCTCGGCCGCAACGATCTCGCCCATGTCGATCCCTCCGACATTGGCGGCACGGTGATCGGCAAGGGCGAAGAGCAGAGCCGTCCGCAAGGCGGCGCAGCCAATGCGACACAGCGCTTTGTCTCGCGCGGCTTCGTCCGCTCGAAGACCGACAAGCTGATGCTCGTCCAGGGCGGCGGCTATGAGACAGTCGGCGCGAATGCGATCCTCGAAACCGCCGGCGCCACTGCGCTGAAAAAAGATGTCACCTTCCGCGAGGATGTGACCTCGGTGACGACAAGCGAATTCGAACAGCTGGAATGGTCAGCCCCCTCGCCCAAAGGCCAATCGGTCGCCGACAAACGCGCCGAAGCCCGGATGAAAGGCTATGTCGGCGAAAGCTGCCCCGAATGCGCCAACTTTACGCTCGTGCGCAACGGGACATGCCTGAAATGCGACACGTGCGGAAGCACGACAGGTTGCAGCTGAGACAATCAGCAAGGGGAGAGAGAAATCTCTCCCCTTTTTTTTGATCATCAGTGATTTGCCCTTCATCATTGAATTTGCGCACTGTCCCCCAATCCGGGCGGCAAAGACTTTCTCTTCCGAAATTCGGTTTCTAAATTAAAGTCTTAGCTCTGAGCCCCCGCCGATCTTGGGCGACCCCCTCAATTCAAATCCCCCAACGTCTGCCGCTGCGGCAATCATTCGTTAGCTTCTGCTTGGCAATATGCTCAGCAGAGGAATTCCTCCTCTCCGCGTCAGGCTTTGGGCTGGTGCGGGCGTCATCCGGGTCGCGGCATTTCAAGACCCGGCTGGCGTGAGTTATGCGTTCCCTCCGCTCCAAAAAGGGCGGATCTTCGGGGTGTTTGAAATGTCCCTTTTTCAACGTTTTCGAAAAAACGAACCCGGCGCGACCGCGGTCGAATACGGTCTTATCATTGCACTGATTGCTGCTGTGAGCGTCGGCACGATCAAGACGATCGGCACGAATCTCAATACAAAGTTCAATATCATCAATTCCAATCTGAACTGATGAAGAGAGGCGGCGGCTTCCGCCGAAGCCGCCGCTTCTGTCTCACTCAATGCAGGATTTGGCTGAGGAATAATTTTGTCCGCTCATGCTGCGGATTTTTGAAAAATTCCTCGGGCCTGTTGGCCTCTACGATCTGACCGGCATCCATAAAAATCACGCGGTCGGCGACCTGGCGGGCGAAGCCCATTTCATGCGTCACGCAGAGCATGGTCATGCCTTCATGGGCGAGCGAGACCATTGTATCGAGCACTTCCTTGACCATTTCCGGATCGAGCGCCGATGTCGGCTCATCGAACAGCATGATCTTCGGGCTCATGCAGAGAGAGCGCGCAATGGCCACGCGCTGCTGCTGACCGCCCGACAATTGACCCGGATATTTATTGGCCTGTTCGGGGATTTTCACCCGCGTCAGATAATGCATGGCAATATCTTCGGCCTCTTTCTTGTTCATCTTCTTCACCCAGATGGGCGCCAGAGTGCAATTTTCCAAAATGGTGAGATGGGGAAAGAGGTTGAAATGCTGAAACACCATGCCGACTTCGCGCCGCACATCATCGATCCGCTTGAGATCTTCGGTGAGCTCGATTCCATCGACAATGATGGAACCCTTCTGATGCTCCTCCAGCCGGTTGATGCAGCGGATCAAAGTTGATTTGCCGGAACCAGAGGGGCCGCAAATGACGACTTTCTCGCTGCGACGCACCGCAAGATCGATGTCGCGCAGGACATGAAATTGTCCGAACCATTTGTTCATGCCGCGAATTTCGACGGCAAATTCATTTCGGACCGGCGTGATGGCTGGGGATGTTGCAGACATGCGTTTCTCCGAAATCAGCGCCGCCGCCCGGCGGACAGGCGCTTTTCCATCATGAGCGAATAGCGGGACATGCCGAAGCAGAAGATGAAATAGAAGGCTGCGGCGAAGAAATAGACCGTGGGCGAAATCGTCGGCCCCGACCAGACAGGATCGATGCGCGCCGCATCCACCGTCCGCAGGAAATCGAAAATGCCGACCACGGCCACAAGCGTTGTATCCTTGAACAGGCTGATGAAAATATTGACGATGCCCGGAATGACGAGCGTCAAAGCCTGCGGAAGAATGATCAGGCGCATCATCTGCCAATAGGACAGGCCCAAAGCCATGGCGCCTTCGCTTTGCCCCTTGGGGATGGCCTGAAGCCCACCGCGAATTTCTTCCGCCATATAGGCTGCTGCGAAAAGCGCAAAACCGATCATCGGCCGCAGCAAGCGATCGGGCGTCAAATGCTCCGGCACAAAGAGCGGCAGCATTGTATTGGCCATGAAGAGCACTGTGATGAAGGGCACGCCGCGCACAAATTCGATGTAAAGGATCGAAAAGAAGCGAACCACCGGCAGGCGCGAACGCCGCCCAAGTGCCAGAAGAACGCCGGCCGGCAGCGAAAACACAATGCCGACGGTTGCCACCAGCAGGCTCAGGAAAATTCCGCCCCAAAGATTGGTGCCGATGCGCGCAAGGCCAAGCCAATCGGACCCATGCAAGAGCATGACGGCGAGAATGGGATAGGCGACAAAGAACAGCGCACCCACCCAGGCGGTGCGCAGGCGTGAAAATTCAAGCGCGCCGGCCAGTCCGATGCCGCAAGCCAGCACAGCCAATTCCACGCCAGGATCGCGCAGGACCGCCGAAGGCCCCGGAATGAGCATGAAAATAAAAAGCGGCACGCCAAGCATGAAAGCCAGCAGGCCGGCCCGGCTCTTTTCGCCGGGCACCCAAAGCAAACGGGCGACAAGGACCGCACCGATCATCAAAGTGAGATCGACGCGCCAATGCTGCGCGACCGGATAAGAACCATAGCGGAAATAATCGATCTTGCGATCGATAAAGGCCCAGCAGGCGCCAGTCCCCGCCACGCGACAGGGCGCGCCATCATTGGCAATCCAGATCGCATCGATCACATAGAAGCGGATGAAATCCGGCACGATCCAGGCAAGCAGCGCGAGAATGACGAGCGCAATCGGCCCAGAAATCCAGCCGGTGAAAAATGTCTTGCGCATGAACAGCCAGATACCGCCAACGCCAGCAGGTGGCGGCAACGCTGCTGCTTCCTGTGTCCGCAGATAGAACATGTCGGAAGAGCGCTGTTCCATCTATCGCTCCACCAAAGCCTTGCGGCGATTATAGACATTCATGACCAGAGCTGTGACCAGCGAAATGGTGAGATAGACCGCCATTGTAATGGCAATCACCTGCACTGCTGCGCCGGTCTGATTGAGCACGGTCCCGGCAAAAACCTGCACGAGATCCGGATAGCCGATGAAAACCGCCAGCGAAGAATTTTTCGTCAAGGCCAGATATTGATTGGTCAGCGGCGGCACGATCACACGCAAAGCTTGCGGAATGGTGATGAGTTTTAAAGTCTGCTGCCGCGTCAGGCCAAGCGATTGCGCGGCCTCGGTCTGCCCATGGGCTACCGATTGAATGCCCGCGCGCACAATCTCGGCAATGAAGGCCGCCGTATAGAAAACAAGGCCCAGAAGAAGGGCAACAAATTCCGGCAGAACGCGCACGCCGCCTTGAAAATTAAAACCGCGCAAAACCGGATCGACAAATGTCACCGGCTGTCCGGCGGCAAGATAGGCGAGGATTGGCAGACCAAGCACAAGCCCTGCCCCGATCCAGACAACAGGCAAGGCCTGACCCGTGCTGGCCTGACGGCGTCGTGCAAAAATAGCCAGACCTATGGCGAGGACAAAAGCAATCGCCGCAACGATGGGAATAGCAACAGCTGCAGGCGCAAATTGCGGCTCGGGAAAAATCAGACCGCGATTGTTGAGAAAAATCCCGGCGCCGAAAGAGATACTGTCGCGCGGACCCGGCAAGGGTTTCAAAACGGCATTGTACCAGAAGAGCAATTGCAACAGCAGCGGCGTGTTGCGCATGATCTCGACATAGACGGTCGCCACTTTCGAGACGACCCAATTCTCTGAGAGGCGCGCGATGCCGACAAAAAAGCCGAGCAGCGTCGCCAGCACAACGCCAATTCCGGCAACAAGCAAAGTGTTGAGCAGACCGACAACAAAGGCGCGGCCATAGGTTGATGTTGCGGAATAGGAAACGAGCGTCTGGTTGATATCGAAAGAGGCGGTGCGGTCCCAGAAAGAGAAATCGGTCGGAATCCCGCGCGCGCGCATATTGGTGCTGGCGTTCAGCACAGCCTCATAGGCCAGATAACCGACAAGGGCGATGAGCACGCCCTGCCAAAGCAAACCGCGAAGACGCGGGTTATAAAGCAGAGAGGTCGATGGCTGCGGACGCGCCGCTGCATCGCTCATCGCAGGGCCCTGAAAAATGGCAAGCTTATCTCCGCAGACAAAAAGCGACGAGGGGTCATATTTTCAGCCGATGAAAACACGCTATCCCCTCATCTGCCGCGCAGCCTGCGCTAACCGCTCCCGTGAGAGAAGAGTAAGCGCAGGCGCTTTTTCGATCAACGCACGGGTGGCGCGAATTGAAGTCCGCCCTGCGACCACAAAGCGTTCAAGCCACGCTTGATCTTGAGCGGCGAACCATCGCCGACATTGCGGTTAAAGACTTCGCCATAATTGCCGACATGTTTCACGATGCGGAAAGCCCAATCGCGGGTCAGGCCGAGGCCCTTGCCGAAATCACCCTCGACGCCGAGCAGGCGGCGAACTTCCGGATTGGGAGATTTCAGCATGTCGTCGACATTGGCGCGCGTCACGCCGAGTTCTTCGGCATTGAGCATGACATAATGCGTCCAGCGCACGAGGTGGAACCAATTGTCATCGCCCTGGCGAACTGCCGGCCCGAGCGGCTCTTTGGAAATGATCTCCGGCAGAATGACATGTTCATCCGGATTGACCAGCTTGAGGCGCGAACCATAGAGGCCGGACGCATCGGTCGTATAGGCGTCGCAACGGCCGGAATCATAGGCCTTCACTGTCTCGTTAATGTCGGCAAAGGCGACGACCTCATATTTCATGCCTTTAGAGCGGAAAAAATCCGCCATATTGAGTTCGGTCGTCGTGCCCTGCTGCACGCAGATTGATGCGCCGTTCAGCTCAAGCGCGGATGCGACATTGAGCTTCTTGCGGACCATAAAGCCCTGACCATCGTAATAATTCACGCCGGCCCACATCAGGCCGAGTTCAGCCTCACGCGATTGCGTCCAGGTGCCGTTGCGCGACAGAACATCGATCTCGCCCGATTGCAGGGCGGTAAAACGGTCCTTGGCCGAGAGCGGAATGAATCTGATCTTGTTCGGATCGTTGAAGATGGCCGCAGAAATGCCGCGGCAGAGTTCAACATCGAGCCCGGTCCAATTGCCCTTGTCATCGGGAAGACCGAAACCGGCGAGGCCCGTATTGACGCCGCAGGTCAAAAAACCCTTCTGCTTGATGGATTCCAGCGTTTTGGAGCCCGATTGGGCCTGCGCGCCAGTGGCCAGACCGCCCAGCGCAAAAGCAGCGGCGGCAATAGTTGCGACGATTTTCATTCCTTTGGACTCCCGATCTGGTGGCCCGCCCGAAAATATGCGAGGCAGGCTATGCAGGGTCGGCCCATCGGCCGAGACCAAGCTTGCGCCTATCTCAAGCGAGTTTCACCACAGGGTCAAGTGACGCGACGGCGGGAAGACAATGCCCAAAATGGATGACGAAAAGCGCAAGCAATTGAGAAAGCGGACGCAAATCGTCATGGCGGGCCGAACGCCGGAAGATCAGTTCGGATTTGTGAACACGCCGATCTACCGGGGCTCCACGGTTCTTTACCCCGATTATGAGACGCTGAAGCACAGAAGCCAGCGTTTTACCTATGGAACCAAGGGCACACCAACGACACAGGCGCTCGAAAATGCCTGGAGCGAAATTGCCGGCGCCGCCGGGACCGTGCTCGCGCCCTCGGGCCTTGCCGCCATGACCCTGGCCTTGATGACCGCCCTCAAGGCCGGCGATCACCTGCTCGTGACAGACAGCGCCTATTTGCCCACACGCCATTTCTGCAACACGGTCCTCGCCCGCATGGGCGTCGAGACCAGCTATTATGACCCGTCAATTGGCGCTGGCCTGAAAAGGCTGCTGAAGCCGAATACGACCGCCGTTCTGGTCGAGGCACCGGGCTCGCAAAGTTTCGAAATGCAGGACATTCCCGCCATTGCCGAGGTCGCCCATGCCCATGGCATGTGCGTGATCATGGACAATACATGGGCGACGCCTCTGTTCTTTCCCCCGCATGAGCGCGGCGTCGATCTGGCGGTGGAGGCGGGCACAAAATATCTCGGCGGCCATTCCGACATTCTGCTTGGCCTCGTCTCGGCCAATCCGCTCTGGTTGAAAAGATTGCGCGCCACATTCGACGCTTTCGCCATATGCGCTGGCCCGGAAGATTGTTTTCTGGCGCTGCGCGGATTGCGCACGATGGAATTGCGTTTGCGCGAGGCAGAAAGACAGGGCCTTGCGCTGGCAAACTGGCTGGCAGAACGCGCGGAAGTCAAACGCGTGCTCCACCCCGCCCTGCCCGGCACACCAGGCCATGAGATCTGGAAGCGCGATTTTCTGGGCGCCTCCGGCCTGTTTTCAGTCATCCTGCAACCATGTTCCGAAAAGGCGCTCGCCGCCCTGCTCGACGGGCTCGAATTATTCGGCATGGGCTATTCCTGGGGCGGCTTTGAGAGCCTCGTCATCCCCTTCGATTGCGCATCCTATCGCACGGCCACAACATGGAATCCCGGCGGACCGGCATTACGCTTTCAGGTCGGGCTGGAAGATATGGACGATCTGATTGCAGATCTGGAAGCAGGCTTTGCGCGGATGCGCGAGTGAATTTCGGTCTAAGCCTCCTACCAAAAAATAGGTATAAATAAGAATATTCAAGAAAACGTGCGCGGGCTCCGAACCCGTTGCAACTGTTGGTTGCTAGCGCACCAATATTTGCATGATTTAATCAAGCCATCGGTTCTCATTTCATTTTTTAAAAAATTGAAGGATGGCGAGATGAAAATTGTGCTTGTGATCCCAATTGCTTCAACAATCCTCCTCGCTGGCTGCGGCGGCGGCGGTGGTGGTGGCGGAACTGGCGCAGCATTGAATGTGGCGGTGCCCTTTACGAGCATGGCCGCTTCACCGCGTCCTGGAACAACAGAACTTTCTGGATTAACGGTTGAAACCAGTTACACCTCGAACACAACCACCTACATGGTTGAAAGCGTCGCGCCGCCTCAAATCGCGACCGGAAAACTAACAAGAACCACAGACAACGCCGGCAAAATGACATCAGGCTCGATCGCAGGGACGCTCAGCTCGATTTCTGGGGCCACGGATCCAAGCAACCCCGGCGTAGTCGCCTTGGCGAACGCGAATCCAACAAATTTCTACCTTCTGACAGACGAGACAAATTTTAATTATCAGTCATTTGGTATCTGGCAGACTGGACGAAATACTGGCAGCGGGTTCGCTGGAGCTCTCTCGGCCGGCGCACCCACAGCAGCTGCGGCCATCCCCACTAGTGGAGCAGCAACCTTCAACGGAAACGTGTTAGGCGCGGCACTGGATGCTTCTGGAGAAAACTACACAGTTGCAGGTCTGGCTCAACTCGACGCAAATTTCGGTTCCAGAACCATTACGCTGACCACAAACTCAAACACGAAAGTCAGCATGGTCACGGGGCTCCCAACATCTGCGCCGGAACTCAATCTCTCAAGCACGATGACCTATGCGTAAGGCTCAAATTCCTTCACAGGAAGCGTAGCCACCACCGGCGGATATACGGGAACCGCATCCGGCAGATTTTACGGACCAGCAGCGCAGGAAGCTGGCGGTGTTTTCACAACAAAGGGTTCCGGACTTCAGAATTATTCAGGCGCCTTCGGTGCGAAACGTTAAGTGCGTCTGACGATCTTACTTGCTGCCATAGGCCTCATTGCCGGAAGCGCTCGCGCGCAGGATGCAAATCAAACTGTATTCCTGCGCGCCATGCAGCTTATGGAATCAAGTCAGCCATTACAGGCCGCAGAGCAACTTGAACGGCTTTATGCGGAGACGGGCGCACCCCGTGTCCGCCTTGAGCTTGCGCGCGCCTATTATGCCGCGAACAACCATACAAAGGCCCGCGAGCTCTTTGTTGCTGCATATGAGGACAATCCGCCGCCACCAGTTCGCATGCGCATCCGCTCCTTCATTAACGAGATCGATCGGCAACGAGGAAAACTGAGCCTTGGTGCGTCATTCACAAAAGCGCAAAATCCTATGCGCCTGCCAAATCAATTCGGCATCGATTTCAACGGATCAACGCTAACGCTCGATCAAAACCCGAAACAGAAAAACATCTACGGCGTGATTTACAACGGCGCCTACGAAAAACAATTCGGCTCAGACAAGGACCTACGTGTCCAAGGCAGCTTCCGCGATCTTGAACATAGTTTTGGCGATTTCGGATTTCTCGACGCCTCGGTCGGCTTGCGCCCAACGCCGCTCCCGGCAGAGCTCAGAATAGGCTTTCAGTTCCTCGAAATGAAAGCCCAAAGCTATCGAATGCCTTATCTTGAGGCCGCTTATCATATTTCCATTTCCGATGAGATTGGATTCGTACCAAGACTCCAAGTGGGCGCGCATGAGAGACGCAATTACAAGGCATTATCTGGAACAGCCTTCAAAATCACACTGCCCTTCGAATTCTCTTTCAACGCGCACCGCAGTTTCAGCATAGGTGTCCGAGCGGAACGTAGGACCGCCGACCTCACAGAACATGCGTTCTGGGCAGCCGGGCCCTATGTCGAAACACGCGTGAATTTTGATTATGTCACAACAACAGCCGCCGTCTCATGGCGCCATTCATCCTATCGCGCCCTTGATCCATTCTGGGGCCTGAAACGCGAAGACAAAGCGCTCTATGCTTCTGTCAACGTAGAATTAGAACGCCTACGCTTTCGCGGGTTTGCGCCATCACTGAGCGTCTATTGCGATGCCAATCGCTCAAACATCAAGTTTTACAGGTCAACAGATTGCGGCGTCATGTCCAGTTTGACGCGCCTCTATTAGGAGCCAATCTCCACAAGCCCTAAAGACTCTCACTCTGCTTGGTCTTGTTCTTGTAGATGAGCATCAGATTGCGGATGTAGATCACCACCGCGAGGACCTGTCCGATGATGATCACCGCCTCGCGCCTCTGCAGGCCGTAGACCAATGTCATCATGCCGCCGATGAGCGAGAGAACCCAGAAGGCAATCGGCACGACGGAGCGGCCTGCCCGCTCGCTGGCCCACCATTGCACGACCATGCGCGCGGTAAAGATGAGTTGCGCTATCAGGCCGAAAAAAAGCCAGAAATCGAAACGCGTGACGAAGACGTCGATGAGATAATCGCCGATCTCGTTGGACAGGGAATAAATCAAAGTTCAATCTCCCTTGCGTCCGGCACGCGCTTGCGCCGCTTGATCAGCCAGCGCACGCCCATCAGATCGACTATACCGACCCAGAGGCGGTCGAAAAATCCATAATTGGAGACGCCGGTCAAGCGCGGACGATCGATGACATCGACATAGGCGATCTCATAGCCTTCGCGTCGCACGAGTGCCGGCATGAAACGATGCAGAGCATCGAAATAAGGCAGAGCAAGATAGGCCTCGCGCGGAAAACATTTGAAACCGCAGCCCGTGTCGCGCGTACCATCGTTCAAAACAGCGGCGCGCACTTTGTTGGCCAAGCGCGATTGAAAGCGTTTGAAGCCCGTATCCTTGCGACCCACGCGCTGGCCTTGCACGAGACCGCAGGCAGGGCCGGCCTCTTTCAGAGCAGCAAGAAAGGCCGGCATGAATGATGGATCGTTCTGGCCGTCACCATCGAGCGTGATGATGACGGGCGCGCGCGCGGCGCGAACGCCCGTGCGCACTGCCGCAGATTGCCCGCAGGATTGTGCGTGACGCATTTCACGCAGCCAGGGCATTTTTGCCGCAAGACGCGCCAATTCGGCACCTGTACCATCGGTGGAACCATCATTGACATAGATGATCTCGAAGGGTCCGGTGGGCGTCAGCGCTGCTTCGATCTCGCGCACCAAAGGCTCGATATTGCCCGCCTCGTTGCGCACCGGCACGACAACAGAAACGCCGGGTGATTGGCTCATGCTCGACTCCAGAAACCTGTGGCGCGCCCGAGCGTCGGACCGACCAGGCCCGCGCCTCGCATTTCAATGCCGGTAGCACGCTTGCGAAAGACAATGCCGCGCGCTGCAAAAGCGCGCCGCAGGAAGATGGATGTTGCCGTGCCCAAAGCCATTCCGGCAATCACGTCGGAGGGGAAATGCGCACCGGTGACAACACGCGACACGCCGATAAGCACAGCAAGAAGAAGCAACAGACGTCCCCAGCGCGGCAACAGAAAAGCAAGCGCAACGGCGGTGGCGAAAGCCGTCACCGTATGGCCCGAGGGAAAACTGAGCACTGAGGATTTATAGGCGAACATATCGAAATGGAACGGCCCGACCATATCCAGAAGGCGCGGGCGAGCGCGGCCGAAAAGCGATTTGAGCATTAAGGACAGAATGCCGGAAACAGCATTGGCGGCGAAAATGTAAAAGACGCGGCCGGCAAAAAGGCCGAGCGCTGCATCCACACGCGGACCGAAACCGCGATGGCGCAACAGCAGCGCACCGATCACCAAAGTGCCCGTCGTGGCAAAAATCCAGCTGGACTCGCCAAGGCGCGTGATGATCGCGAAAAAGCGGCGGATTTCCGCCGGCAGATCGCGCGCGGCCCGCACCAGATTTTCATCGCCCGAGATGGCTACTACGAGAATGAGCGCACATATGCCCAGCGCAATCGCTGCCTCCAGCGTACGCCCCTGCGAGGCGCTGCGATGCTCGGCCGTTTTCCAGCGCTGGAGAAAATCATGCGCCGCCAGTTTGATCGAATTCAGCCCGGCCATCATGAGCCTGCGGCCTTTCGAGCATAGACCGCCAGATCGAGCTTGCGCCCGCCATTCAGATTGATGCCCGATACGCGCTTTGTCAGAACCACATCGGCATTGCGCGGCAATGTCGCCTTAAAAGCCTCCTCATGGCGCATGTCCACGAAGGCAATGCGGCAGGGTCCATCAGCGATAAATTGCGCCGCGCCCGCGCCATCCGTCATTAAAAGATCGGTGCCGGTCAGGAAGACAAGGCTCGGTTCGTTAAAGCCGGCGGTGGCAGCCGCAAGGCGCTTGCAGGATGGATTGAGCGCCAAGGCCTGATGCGATGCTTCCGCCAGACGCGGCGAGATACGCAAAGGATCGAAAGGCCCGCTCGTCATAATACCGCTGAAGACAAAGACGTAAGCGCAATAGGCCAGAGCGACCGCGCCAATCAGAGAGGTCTCGATCCGCTCGCGTCCGATATCGCGCAAGAGATGGAAGCCGATCCAGAGCAGAAATGGCGCCACCGCAAAAGCAGCCGTCCCCGGCAAGCGGTTGGTCCAGATGCAAATGCCAATGCCTGCGGCCACAAGCACAAAGGCAAGGCCGGGCACCAGCAGCAGAACAGGTCGCGAGAAACCTCTTTTCAGGACAAGCGCGCCGCGCTCCAGCGCCATGAAAATGAGAATGGCAATCGCTGGATAAACGGGCAGAACATAATGGGGCAGTTTGGTCGGCACGGCCTCGAACAAAAGCCAGACCGGAAGAATCCAGGCGAGCAGAAAAGCAACGCTTTTCTCAGCCCGCATGCGCCAGACGAAAGCCGCTGCAAGCGCTGCCAGCGGCGCCATTGGCCAGGCCGTGGCCCAGAAGGCCAGAAAATATGTTCCCGGCGGCGCGCCATGGGATTCCTGGCCCGAGCTCACCTTGCCCAGCATGTCATGGCCGACGGAATCGGCCAGAAATGCGCCCTTGGTCTGGATCATGATGAGTGCGAACCAGGGCAGAACGATCAACAAAGCCCAGACGAGACCCGGCAGTGGACGCATATTTCCCAGCCAGCGCGCACCGCGATCCTTGATCGCCAGAACGATGACGGCAAAAAGCGGCACCATGGGCGTGATCGGTCCCTTGATGAGAAGACCAAGTCCGATCGCACTCCAGAAAATTGCCGGCATACGCCAGCCCTGCTGTTTGTCTGCCAGAAGATAAAAGCGCGCCAGCGCACCCATGGCCGCCATGACGGTGGCCAGAACAACAGCATCCGTTTTCGCCAGCCGCGCTTCAACGCCGATGAGAATGGTCGATGCAAAGAGAAGCGCTGCAAGAAACGCATTGCGACGCGTCAGAAAAACAAGCGCCGTCCAATAGGTCAGAAGCACAGCAGCTATTGCGCCGGCGAGCGAGACAAGCCGATACATCCAGATCGTCGTCGGCGCCTGTTCGAAACCGAGTGCTTCGGCCGTGCCGACAATAGAAGCCTGAATCCAGTAAATGCCGACCGGCTTTTTATTGCGCGCCTCGTTCTGGAAACGGATGGCGATATAATCATCCGTCTCGAGCATTTGCTTTGTCGCTTGGGCAAAGCGCGGCTCGTCGCGATCCATCGGCTGCAAGGTGAAGAAGCCCGGCAGAAAAAGCATGAGCGCGACCAGCACGAGAAGCCCGCCGGCGCGCCGATGCGAGGTCAGCGTACGATCGAGAGCGGCTGCTGCCGGCTCAATAATATGGGCTATGGTCATGCCTCGTGCGGGCTCCTCACGCGCTGGCGCTGCTGATGCGCCGACCGCGAATCCCCGCAAGCCGAATGCGCTGCACGGGGCGACGGCCAGCTTTTAGGCCCTCACCGCGCCAGCGGCAAGCACACCCTCAGATCGGCCCCTGCGGCCAGAGGTCCCTTTCCTTCAAAAATCCGATGACGGCGGCATCGAAAGCGGCCGGATCCTCGATACAGCAGGCATGGCCCGTGCCCGGCAAAACCACATGGGCGGCATCTGGAATGTTTTGCGCCGTTTCCCGGCCGCGCCCGAGCGAATTGTCATGCTCGCCATTGACGACCAGAACGGGCAGATCGAGCCCATCCAGACGGGGCAGCATGTTTTCCGATCCCCGCGCCTCGAAAATACGGGCAATGGAGCGTCCATCAAGCAAATGGGCATCCTCGCCAAACATGTCCATCACCCAGCGCCCGAGCTTTGTCTCGGGGAAACCCGGCGCAAAAAGCTCCGGCATATAGGCGGCGCGATATTTGGCCGGCCCAATCTGCGTGAAAGCCTCTATGCGCTTGGCAATATTGCCGCCCGGCCGACTGGAGCCGCCCACCAGCACCAGACCGCGGGCGCGGATGCGATGATCGAGGCCGATCTTGAGGGCAATGCCCGACCCGACGCTGACGCCCATAAAAAGGGCCTGAACAATGCCGAGATCGTCGCAGACGCCCAGCACATCCTGCACCATATCTTCGAGCGAGAAACGATGCGTCGGCTTGTCGGACAGGCCATAGCCGCGAATGTCGATAGCAATGCAACGAAAGAAGGGGGAGAAACGCGCGACCTGATGAACGAAGAGGCGGCGGTCGAACGGATTGGCGTGCACCATGACGAGCGGCGGCCCCTCGCCATGTTCCTCATAATGAATGCGCAATCCATTGGCTGTTGAATAAGGCATGACCCCTCCCGCTTTTTTGCCAAGGCTAAAAGGCCCCCGCCCCGCAGGCAATGCAAGAAATCAGGTCGATAAGTTAAAATAATAAGCGTTCCAGCATTGAGGATTGAAAACCGCCTCATTACCGTTTCCGGGTTTGAAAAATACATTTTTCTATTCGGAGTTTTTTTATGAAGATTATTTTGATCTCGGCGCTCGGCCTGGTTCTGGCCGGCTGCGCGACAGTGACCCGCGGCACGACCAATCAGGTCACGCTCAATTCCGAACCGGCGGGTGCTGAGGCAAAAACCTCCATGGGCTATAATTGCCCATCGACGCCCTGCACTTTTGAAGTGTCCCGCAAGGCTGAATTCATCGTCACTTTCAGCAAATCAGGCTACAAGACAATCGAGGTTCCGGTGGCCACGAGAGTCGCTGGAGGTGGCGCTGCGGGTTTTGCCGGCAACGTTCTGATTGGCGGGCTCGTCGGCATGGGCGTGGATGCCGCAACCGGATCGACGCTGGAGCATTTCCCCAACCCGGTTTTTGTCACGCTGCAGCCCATCGGAAAGGTTGCGCCGCCGCCGCGCAAGCCGGCACCGAAAGCAAACCCGGCCGATGCGCCGCAAAGCTAATCAAGGACAAACAGGGGCCGGCTATAAAGCCGGCTCCTTCACGCCCCGAGCTGATCGGCCTTCACGGGCTCGATCGCGACGCTCTCGCCACAACCGCAGGCCGAGGTCTGATTGGGATTGTTGAAGACAAAACCGGAGGACAATTTATCGGCTTTGAAATCCATCTGCGTGCCGAGCAGGAACATGACCGCCTTAGGGTCGATCAGCACTTTCACGCCCTTGTCCTCGACGACTTCATCGTAAGGGCCGATCTCTTCGGCCCATTCCATCGTGTAGGACATGCCGGCGCAGCCGCCGTTCTTCACGCCGACGCGCAAGCCCACGACGGGCTTTTCGGCATTGGACATGATATCGCGCACACGCTGCGCAGCAGCGTCGGAGAGCGTCAGAGCCTTGGCCATCGGACGTATCGACATTTCTCTCTCCCTCAGCCGGGTTAAAGGCCCGACGATTGAGTCCCCTTCACCCTACCACATATCCAGCGCGACGCGCGCCTCATCCGACATGCGGCTTTGATCCCACGGGGGATCGAAAACCATACTGACCTTGGCCCCCGAAACGCCCTGAACGCCAGAAACGGCATTTTCGACCCATTGGGGCATTTCGCCGGCCACGGGGCAAGCGGGCGCGGTCAGCGTCATATCGACTTTGACGAATTTGGAATCGTCAATGTCGATCTTGTAGATCAGACCGAGCTCGTAAATATCGACCGGAATTTCCGGATCGAAGACGGTCTTGAGCGCGACGACAATATCGTCCGTCAGGCGCTCCAATTCCTCTGCGGGAATGGCGGGCGCGAGCGCAAGGTCGGGCCGGTTTGGCTGCATCTCGCTGGTTGTCGTGTCTGACATCGTCATTCCTCAGGCGAACAAAGCTTCGGCCTTGGCCAAAGCATCCACAAGGGCGTCGACTTCGCTCCTTGTGTTATACAGAGCAAAAGATGCGCGACAGGTCGAGGTCACGCCAAAACGCGCCATCAAAGGCATGGCGCAATGGGTGCCGGCGCGCACGGCCACGCCCGAGCGATCGATCACGGTCGCCACATCATGGGCATGAGCGCCCTTCATCTCAAACGAACAGATCGCGCCTTTGCCAGGCGCCGTGCCGATGAGGCGGATCGAATTCAGGCGGCCAAGCCGCTCCTGCGCATAGGCGCCCAGCGCATTTTCATGCGCCCTGATCTGCTCGCGCCCGATCGCCATCATATAATCGACCGCAGCCCCAAGACCGATGGCCTGAACGATGGGCGGGGTGCCTGCCTCAAAACGATGCGGCGGAACATTGTAGGTGACGTTGTCGAGCGTGACCGTTTCGATCATCTCGCCGCCGCCGTTGAAGGGCGGCAGTTTCTCCAGCCATTCGCGCTTGCCGTAGAGCACGCCAATGCCGGTCGGCCCATAGACTTTGTGGCCGGTGAAGACATAAAAATCGGCATCGAGATCGCGCACATCGACATCGAGATGACAGGCGCCCTGCGAACCATCCACCATCACCGGTATACCGCGCTCATGGGCGATGCGGATAATCTCCTTCACCGGAACCACTGTGCCAAGCACATTGGACATATGCGTGATGGCGACAATTTTCGTGCGCGGTGTCAGCGTCTTTTCGAATTCTTCGATGGAGAACGAGCCGTCTTCGGCCACGCCCACCCATTTCAGCACGGCGCCCTTGCGCTCGCGATGAAAATGCCAGGGCACAATATTGGAATGATGCTCCATGATGGAGAGAACGATCTCATCGCCCTCGCCGATATGCGCGGCACCAAAGGACGCCGCAACGCAATTGATCGCCTCTGTGGCAGAGCGCGTGAAAATGATTTCATCGGTGGAGCCGGCATTGAGAAAGGCCCGCACTTTCTCGCGCGCACCCTCAAAAGCTTCCGTCGCCGCATTGGCGAGATAATGCAGTCCGCGATGAACATTGGCATATTCATGCTCGTAAGCATAAACCATGCGATCGATCACCTGACGCGGCTTTTGCGCCGATGCGGCATTGTCGAGATAGACAAGCGGCTTGCCATAGGGCCGCTCGTTCAGGATCGGAAAGTCCTTCCGGATCGCCTCGACATCATAGGCTTGTGTCATGTGGTTCAGCCCTTTCGTGCCGCAAGCCAGAGGCCGATGCGCTCGGCCAGCATTGTGCGCAGGTCTTCGTTTTCGACGCGATCCGTCGCTTCATCGATGAAAGCTTCGAGCAGCAAGGATTCAGCCTGCGCCTTCGGCAGGCCGCGCGCCATGGCATAGAAAACCTGGTCCTCATCAAGCTGAGCCACCGTTGCGCCATGCCCGCAGACCACATCGTCGGCAAAAATTTCAAGCTCGGGCTTGTTGTTCATCGACGCGCCGTCGGAGAGCAAGATTGCCTGGCTCTTCATGCTGCCATCGGTTTTCTGCGCGCCGGGCGCAACCATCACCTTGCCCTGATAGACGCCCGTCGCCTCGCCATCGAGAACGGTCTTGAAATATTCGCGGCTCTCGCAATGGGGAGCCACATGTTCGATCACCAAAGTTGTATCGCTGTGATCGCGACCTCTCAACAGCGATGCACCGGCCAGTTGACCGCGCGCATGATCGCCATCGAAACGCATATGCGCCTGCCGGCGAAACAATCCGCCACCGCGCGCCAGCGTGAAAGAATTGAAGGAGGCGCGTGTGCCGATTGTGGCCAGCAGATGCGCGACATGAACCGAGCCGCTCGCCAGACTGGCTGGTGCGAAAACATGTTCGAGCACGGCATCATTGCCGATCTGAAACACCATGGCGACATTGCGTTGCGCAAGCGCACCCTCATCGCCGCTTTCATCTTCCACCAATGTCAGCTTGGCGCCCTTGCCAAGCCGAACGAGCGAACGCGCATAGATGGATTGCGCAGCCTCGCCGCTCGACAGAGAGATGATCTCGACGGGATCGGCAATGGTCACGCCATCGACGACATCGATCACCAATCCGCCCTGCATGAAGGCCGTGTTCAGCGCAAGCGTCGCATCGCCACCGCCAAGCCCGGCAGCGGCCAGAGACGAAACGATTGACGCATCGCCAGCGCGCAACACATCGTCCAGAGATTGAACGCTAAGTCCCTTGGGCAGGCGCGCCACATCGGAAAGCGCAGCGACATAATAGCCATCGACCAGAACAAGCCGAATGGTCTCAACGCCGGCCAGACGCGGCGCCAATTCTTCGAGACGCGCGGCTTGCGCGGCAATGGCGCCGGGCGCCATGGAGGCCGAGAGAGGCAGCGCCTCGCGCATGGCCTGACGCAGATCGGTATAATGCCAAGCCTCGACGCGCCGCGTCGGCAGACCGGCAGCGCGGAACATTTCAAAAGCCTCGGCGCGCAAAGTCGAAACCGCACCGCCGCCCTGCAGAGCAAATGGGCCAGCCGTAAAATCGGCTGCAAGCTTGGCTTCCGCAGGCGTGGGAACAATGGCGACAGGCTTGCCCATCAGGCGGCCTCGCCAATGTAATCACGATAGCCATTGGCCTCGAGTTCAAGCGCCAAGGATTTGTCGCCCGTCTTAACGATCTGGCCCTTCGACAGAACATGCACCGTGTCAGGCACGATGTAATCGAGCAGGCGCTGGTAATGGGTGATGACCAGGAAAGAGCGCTTGGGATCGCGGAGCGCATTCACGCCATCGGCAACGATGCGCAAGGCATCGATATCGAGACCGGAATCCGTCTCGTCGAGAATGGCAAAGCTCGGCTTAAGCAGCGACATTTGCAACACTTCCATGCGCTTCTTTTCGCCGCCGGAGAAACCGACATTGAGGCCGCGACGCAGCATGTCCTGCGCAACGCCGAGCTTTTCGGCAGCAGCCTTGACGCGCTTCATGAAATCAGGAGTCGACAATTCGCCCTCGCCGCGCGCCTTGCGCTGCGCATTCATGCAAGCCTTGAGGAATGTCATCGTCGTGACGCCGGGAATTTCGAGCGGATATTGGAAGGCAAGGAACACGCCCTGCGCCGCGCGCTCGGATGCGTCCATCTCCAGAATATTCTGCCCGTTGAGCAGAATCTCGCCGCCCGTCACCTCATAACCGTCACGGCCCGAGATAATATAGGACAGCGTCGACTTGCCCGAGCCATTCGGCCCCATAATGGCAGCAACCTCACCATCCTTCACGGTGAGATTCAATCCGTTGATAATTTTCTTGCCGTCGATTTCGGCGTGGAGGTTGCGAATTTCGATCATGGGTTTTTCTGTCCGTGGCAAGACGCGAGAGCGCGTCATAAACTAGACGTCGTCAACGAGGTCGAGCCGCGGCTCGATCCTCTCAAGGCGGCTCTTGATTGACGCAATATCTACATGGTCCTGGTCCTGAAGCGTCGAAATGCCTGCCATATGCTGACGCAGCGACGTCATTTCAGAACGTGTCACACGCATGTCATCGGCGAGCCGCGAAATGTCGGATCGGATCGCACGCATATGTTCGAGAAGAAGGTTTTCGACTTTCTCGTTCATTGCATCACCCCACCGAGCCTTCAAGCGAGATAGAGATGAGTTTCTGCGCCTCGACAGCAAATTCCATCGGCAGTTGCTGCAGCACGTCGCGCACGAAACCGTTCACGATGAGCGCAGTGGCTTCTTCCGCCGAAAGACCGCGCTGCATGCAATAGAACAGCTGGTCTTCGGAGATTTTCGACGTCGTCGCTTCATGCTCGAAGACAGCCGTCGCGTTCTTCGCTTCGATATAGGGGATCGTATGCGCGCCGCAGGTCTCGCCAATCAGCAGCGAGTCGCAATTGGTAAAATTGCGCGCATTCGATGCTTTGCGATGGGCAGACACCTGACCGCGATAGGTATTATTTGAGCGGCCCGCCGAAATGCCCTTCGAGATGATGCGGCTCGTCGTATTCTTGCCGAGATGAATCATCTTCGTGCCGGAATCGACCTGCTGGCGTCCGTTCGAAATGGCGATCGAGTAAAACTCGCCGCGCGATTCATCGCCGCGCAAAATGCAGGACGGATATTTCCAGGTGATGGCGGAACCGGTCTCGACCTGCGTCCATGAAATTTTCGAGCGCACGCCACGGCAATCGCCGCGCTTCGTCACGAAATTATAGATGCCGCCCTTGCCTTCCGAATCGCCCGGATACCAGTTCTGGACGGTTGAATATTTGATCTCGGCATCGTCGAGCGCAATCAATTCGACGACAGCTGCATGCAGCTGGTTCTCATCGCGCTTGGGCGCCGTGCAGCCTTCGAGATAGCTGACATAAGAGCCCTTGTCGGCGATGATCAGCGTGCGCTCAAATTGTCCGGTATTCTGCTCATTGATGCGGAAGTACGTCGACAATTCCATCGGGCAGCGAACGCCCGGCGGAATATAGACAAAGGATCCATCCGAGAAGACGGCGGAATTGAGCGTCGCGAAATAATTATCCGTGACCGGGACAACCGAGCCGAGATATTTCTTCACCAGTTCGGGATGCGTATGCACCGCTTCCGAAATCGGGCAGAAGATCACGCCGACCTTGGCGAGTTCGGCCTTGAAGGTTGTCGCAACCGAAACGGAATCGAACACGGCATCGACTGCGACGCGGCGTTCCTGCACGCCCGCCAGCACTTCCTGCTCGCGCAGCGGAATGCCGAGCTTTTCGTAGACGCGCAGCAATTCGGGATCGACCTCGTCGAGGTTTTTCGGGCCCGGCGTGCTTTTCGGCGCGGAATAATAATAAAGATCCTGATAGTCGATCTTCGGATAATCGACGCGCGCCCAGTCGGGCTCCTGCATGGTGAGCCAGCGGCTATAGGCGTCAAGCCGCCATTGCGTCAGCCATTCGGGCTCGCTCTTCTTCGCCGAGATGAAACGGACAATGTCTTCGTTGAGGCCCTTGGGCGCCCTCTCCGATTCGATCTCGGTGAAGAAGCCATATTTATAGGCATCGACGTCGACAGATTTTACCTTTTCGACTGTCTCCTGGACGGCCGCCATAACCTTCACTCCTCACCTTGGCGGCTTCAAGGGCCGCTGGTTTGGTTTCACTTCCATTTACGTCACGCAAGCGCGACAAAATCAATCACGCGGCGGTTCGCACCGACCGCGATCTCATGTTCCTTATGGCCTTATCGAGCGCCCTGCAAAAGGCTTCGACATGCGTCATATCGCTGCTTGCGCCAAGGCTCACCCGCAAAGCGCCCTTGGCGAGTGCGGCCTCTATCCCCATGGCGCGCAGCACATGCGAGGGCTGCACCTTGCCCGAGGAACAGGCCGAGCCGGACGAGAGGGCGCAGCCCTCCAGATCGAGCGCGATCAGCAGAGTTTCGGCGGCAATTCCCGGCACGGCAAAGGCGCTTGTCTGCGCCACGCGCGGCGCCTGTCGCCCGAAGAAAACAGCATCCGGAAAAAGCCCGCTGACCTTGTCCTCCAGCCCATCGCGCAGCGGGCCAAGACGCGCCATTTCATCGCGCCAGGTCTCCGCCGCAAGCTGCGCCGCCACGCCAAACCCGGCTATGGCGGCAATATTCTCAGTCCCCGCACGAAGGCCGCGCTCCTGCCCGCCGCCACGCAGCAGCGGGTCGGCAATATGAAGGCGCGGATCGGCGAAAGCGAAAGCACCTACGCCCTTTGGCCCGCCGATCTTGTGCGACGATATAAACACAGCATCGGCACCGAGAATCGACAGCTCAAGCCGTCCGGCCCCCTGCACGCCGTCGCAAACAACAAGCCCGCCGGCCGCATGGACGAGACCTGCCGCCTCGGCGACGGGCTGGATCACGCCGGTCTCATTATTGACGGCCTGCAGCGCCAGCAAAACACGCTCGCCCGCCGCATCTTTCAGCATGGCGGCCAGAAAAGAGAGATCGAGGCTGCCTGCATCATTCAGCGGCACGGTCGAGACGTGATCGGCGGCAAAGCGGTGGCCTTGCAAAACGCAGGCATGTTCACCGGCCGCCACAAAGAGCCGCGAAAGAGGTGCTCCGCCATCGCTCAGCTTCGGCGTCAGCAGGAGATTGGCGGCTTCCGTGCCGCCGGAAACGAATGTCAGCTGTCGAGAGGGCAGGCCCAGCAGCCCGGCAACCAGCACACGCGCATCTTCGATCACGCGGCGCGCCGCCCGTCCCTCGGCATGGACGGAGGAGGCATTGCCCGGCAAGTCCATTGCCGCAATCATAGCCGTCCGCGCCGCCGGGTTCAGCGGCGCCGTCGCATTATAGTCGAGATAGACACGCTCAAAGCTCATTCACCGACCTGGAACCAGAACCGTCAATTGCGAGGCAGCATTTCAGGCCTGGTGTGCCAAAAAGCTTGCCATCGGACCG